>ENA-OOXC01000566-OOXC01000566.1-human-gut-metagenome-genome-assembly--contig:-NODE-566-length-27299-cov-3.628248_pt1 | contig 27299 bp, 20 predicted proteins | sample MGYA00241578_ERZ501325 | MGnify/ENA primary metagenome ERZ501325 (study PRJEB25962, sample SAMEA2042737) | human gut metagenome | biome: human gut; feature: human-associated habitat; material: faeces...
TGCATAAACGGAAAGTATTTGTGGGCTTTGTCCACACCCACAACCTTTGAAAAGGTTGACCAAATTTTTATAATTGCTTTTCCAATTTATTCCACAAAACCATAATTTACCTAAACTTTAATAAATAACCACGAATTACAACGCAAAAGCGGCACTCAAACGAGTGCCGCAATGCAATAAAAATTATTTATTATTTAAGGAAAGATGATGTGCCACCGATCTGACCGTCAATGCCTGTAAAGCCGTTTGCACAACATACATAAACTCTCATATTTGCCTTACCGATATCTGAAACAGTAAGTGTTCCGTTTGTTACATTCTGAACATCACCTGTAACAGCGTCAACATATCTGCCGTTAGGAATATTCTTAAATGTAGCACCACTTGAAACTGTTACAAGTGCAAGGCTGTCAATACCGTCTTCTGCACTTGTATAACGGCGGATATAAGACATATCGCCACCTGTTACATAAGATTCAGAAGCTGTGTACTGACCTTTCTGAAGAGCAGGGATAGCTCTTCTGATAGCATTAAGCTTTGAAAGATGAACGCTAAGCGGGCTTGCAAGTGTTTCAGCAACTGTACCAGAAGCTGTGTACTCGCTAAAGTCTGTAGCTGTTACATTACCCTCAAGATAATCGCCGTAGTAAGCACGACCTGTTGTTGAAAGAGGAGCGTTAGGACCAACATCAATAACTGCGCCCTTCTGGAACTCAACCTCTGAACCATAGTAAACGCATGGAATACCACGGAATGTAAACATAAGGTCAAGGTTCTCAGCCCAAGTCTGTGTACCGCCAGCAAAACGGCTCTTTTCATCAGGCTGTTCAGGAGCATAGTCATGAGAATCAACATACATTACATTGTATGTTGCATCATTATAATACTGGTCTGTGCTCTTAGCAAAGTTATAAGCACTGCTTGCGTTACCAAACATTCTGTGCATCTGGAAGTCAATACCCTCCATACCCGATGCCATAGATCTGTCAGGTGTGTGGTATGTAATACCGTTTAAGAAAGCATTTTCTGAAGTAGGTTGATCTGTAGGATCATCTTCTGCGAGATAATGATCAAATACAACATTCATATTGTTGTTGATATCTTCAGCAGAAGTGCCGTAACTCCATAAATCAGCCCACTTATTGTTTGACTCTTTCCAAGTGTAGTAAGGTGTAGATTCCTCTGCGTGGCCACGATACCAAATCTGTGTGTAACGAGTACAGATTTCGCCAAACATAAGGAAGTTGTTGTTACCCGATGCCTTTGCAGCAGCATAAAGCTGGTCATTGTACATAAGGTTAAGTGCAAGTCTTGGAATATGTCTTACTGTATCAACACGGAAACCGTCAACACCCATATTGATATAGTCTGAGTATACATCTACGATGTGTTCTGCTACTGCCGGATTTTCTGTGTTGAGGTCAACACAGTCACCTGCGATTTGAGCAAATTTACAGGTCCAGTCGTCCCAGTTAAGGCTCTGGAAATAACCTGTATGATAATAGTTGTTTGCATTAAATGTGTCAGAATTTGAAATCTTTGCAGAATCATAATCTTTTGCATCCGGCAAGCTGCCTGTTGAGTTACCTACATCCGAAGAGTATGTTGTATTCTTCATAAGGTTAAGTCTTTGAGAATACTGAATTCCAGGCTTCTGTGCCCAGTATTCCTCTGGTGAACTAAGTCCGTATGTGTTAAGAAGTAAGTCTGTAGGAATCATTGACTCTTCAAGATTTGAAAGGTCTTTTGTTGTATCTTTTTCAAAAAGATTGCAGAAATAAGCCTCACCGAAGTTACCGGTATGCTGGAAAACTACATCCTGAATAATCTTCATACCTTTTGCGTGAACCTCATCAATAAGATCCTGGTATGTAAAATCATCACTCTCATAACGTACATCAACGGTTGAGAAGTCCATAGCATGATAACCGTGATAATCATAGCCCGAACCGTTTGTTACTACAGGAGTAATCCAGATAGCTGTAAAGCCAAGTGCCTTTATATAGTCAAGCTTGTCTGCAAGACCTCTGAAGTCACCACGCCATGCAGGGTCTGAATCAGGGTTATTTGCCTGTGTGTCATCCCAGCAATGAACATTATTGCCTGTATCTCCGTCATAGAAACGGGTTGTCATAACAAAGTAGATAGACTCTTCACGCATATCCACTGAATCAACAGGGTCAATTTCATCAGGATTGTACTTTGTCCATCTCTTGTTTTTGTACCACCACTCACCGGTAGTTCTTCTTAATTCAGGTGAATACTGTTTGCCGTCTTTATCTGTAAAAATCATATTTACAGCCGTAACATCGTTGATTACATAAGTAAACCAACCGTTTGAAGAGGCAGTCATTTTTTCACCCGGATATGAATCTGACATTGCGCTGTTTGTTGGAAGTGAATTCCAAAGGTAAACATATGGCTGTGCAAGTTCACTGTTCTGATAATGTATAGTAATGCCTGTTTCAGCTGATGCAGCACCAACCTCTTCAGTTGTAGCGTCAGCGTCAGCAGCGTTTACAGATACTATGCCTGCTGTAATAACAAGCATTACAGAAAGTACTAATGCACACCATTTTTTAATCTTTGTCATAATAGTACCTCAATTTATTTTAGTTAATCGTCGTATGTTTTAAAAATTACTTTTCTGCAACCATCTTCTGAATCATTGTAGCGTCTATAACATCAAGAACACCGTTACCGTCAACATCACATGTCTTGAAATCATATTTCATACCGCTGTATTCAGCAATGATCATCTGGAGATATGTAGCATCGTTTACATTAACTTTGCCGTCACCGTCGCAGTCGCCAAGCATAAACGGAGTTGTTGTAGGCTGTACTGAAGTTGTAGGCTGTGTTGTTGGTTTTGGTGTGGTTGGTTTTGGTGTGGTTGGTTTTGGTGATGTTGTTGTAGGAATAACAGATGTAGTCGGCTGTGTTGTAGTCGGTACATTCGAATCAGCTGTATAAGTATAAGTCTTTGAAACCTTTGAGTTGTCAGAACCTTCAACATATACTTCAACTGTGTATGTTCCCTTTACTGTTGGTACAAATGAGTATGAATCGTTAAGTGTGTAATAAGGAATATTCTTATTACCGTTTGGATCTGTAACTACATACTTATAGAAAAGAAGGTTTGTACCTGTATTACCGCCGCCTGCAAGAACTTTAACTGTAGCTTTTGTGTTGAGCTTGATAAAGTTAAGATTAAGTGGTGTTACATTTTTAATAACAGGCTTAACGAGTGTTGAGTCATCTGCAACAGTAAGTGTGAGTGAACGCTCGTTTGTGTTGCCCTTTGTATCAGAATACTCAAACTTGATTGTATATTCACCAACTGCTGATGGTGTCCATACATACGAGTTTGTCGAGCTCATAGGAGATACTACCTTGCCGTTTACAGAAATCTGATAGCTGATAGTAGCATTTACAAGGCTATTTGCTGTTGTTGAAAGTGTAACAGCTGTACCTGTATAAATTGTGTTCGATGGGTCTGCTTTATAAGAAGTTACCTGAATATCACTTGTATCATATACAGACCAAGTATTTGTCTTGTTGTTGTAAAGGTCGCCTGAACCTACTGTAAGGTCATTTGACTTATTGCTGCCTGAACTGAAGATAACATTCTTATAAGCCTTATTAGGAGTATAAGACCATACATTATCGCCGATTTCAGTCATTGGTTTGCCCGGCCATGCAGCGTTGTTCTCTGTGCTGCTGTTCCACATATAGCAATATACATTTGACCAACCTGCATCATTCTGGCAGTAAATTGGTTTTACATTGCCCGAAGAAGTTGCCGGCTGTGTAGCCTGTGTCGGCTTAGTTGATGATGTTGCCTGTGTTGGGTTAGTTACATCAGAGTAAGCTGACCACTTGCGTGTGCTGAGGTCATAAATCTGACCGTTGCCTGCATAAGTAAGGTCTGTTGTCTGATTGCCGCTGCCGTTGTTGAAAATAACATTCTTAAAATCACCCGAAAGTGTGTAAGCATAAACGTCATCTTCAACCTTTGTCATAGCCTCACCCGGCCATGCTGCGTTGTTGCCTGCACCATCTGTCCACATATAGCAGTACAGATTGGCCCAGCCGTTGTTTGCACGAACGTATACAGTATCGCCTGTTGCTGCTGATACTGCCATAGTGCCCGCACAAACTGCAGATACTGCAAGCATAATACAAAGTATTAAGCTAAGTACCCTGTGCTTTGTTGTTACCATAAGAATTTCCTCCAAATTTTTTTTTATGGTTTTTGTGGATAATATAATCCCACGTTCTGACAATTATATTATACAACAATGTTTGCTAATACTTTTTTCTCTTTGAGAATTATTTTGATTTTCTTACAGCCAAATTTATTAGTCTATATTTGTATATATTCAACAAAAAGGTGAGAAAAAGCATTTATTAATATCAATATGCACAAATACAAGATGTTGTTTTTGTGACTATCTATAATACTATCTGTTCTTAATTTTATCCCAATAGTTCTTATATGCCTGTTCGTTTTTGTTGTCACCGTATTCGTAATAAACTCTGTCACGGATAATGTCCGGCAAATATTGCTGATTTACATAATGGTTCGGATAATCGTGCGGATAGTTATAAAACTGTCCTTTGTTATTATTATCTTCCCCATCATAGTGCATATTTTGAAGCTGTCTTGGTACAGGACCGTAATTGCCTGCTTTTAAATCCTGTGCTGCACGATTAATCCCCATATATGCGGAATTGGATTTCGGCGCATTGCATACCATTATAACTGCGTCTGCAAGCGGTATTCTCGCCTCCGGCAAGCCGACAGCCTGTGCAATATCCACACATGATTTAACAATAGGAATAAGCTGTGGATACGCAAGTCCTACATCTTCGCAGGCACACACCATAAGTCTTCTGCACGCACTCGGCAAATCCCCTGCCTCAAGCAGCCTTGCAAGATAATGCAAAGCCGCATTACTGTCACTGCCACGCATACTTTTTTGATATGCGGAAATTATATCGTAATGCTCGTCACCGTCCTTGTCATAACGCACGGCGCTTTTTTGTACAAGTTCCGCAACACTTTCTTCGCTGACTTTTTTTACTCCGTCAACTTCGTCAGCCACAAGAATAGCAAGTTCAACCGCATTCATAGCTTTTCTTACATCACCTCCGCAACCATGAGCGATTTTTTTACGACAACTTTCGGGGAAATCCACTTCTACCTCCTGTTCCTTAGAAATAATTTCCGCCGCTCTCTGCACAGCTCTTTCTATTTCTTCGGGCGGTACCGGTTTAAATTCAAAAACAGTCGAACGGCTTAAAATAGCATTATATACATAAAAATACGGATTTTCGGTAGTTGATGCAATAAGCGTAATCGAACCGTTTTCTATATATTCAAGCAAAACCTGTTGCTGCTTTTTATTAAAATACTGAATTTCGTCAAGATACAGTAAAATGCCGTTCATTCCCGAAAAAGTGTTCAACTCCGAAACTACCTCTTTTATGTCGGATGTTGATGCAGTCGTGCCGTTGAGTTTTTTCAGAGTTCTGTTCGTTCTTTTAGCTATATATGTAGCAAGAGTTGTTTTTCCCACTCCTGACGGACCGTAAAAAATCAGATTCGGAATTTCTCCGCTTTCAATTATTTTTCGCAGTGGCTTATTCGCTCCGAGCAAATGCTTTTGCCCCACAATATCATCAAGAGATTGCGGTCTTATTCTGTCTGCAAGAGGAGTATTCATATAATCAGCCTCATTTCAAATTTAGTATATATTTCATAGTACATTTGTTCGTAGAATTTGTCAAGATTTTTAGCAAAAAAATCCGTTCCGCCTTAAATTTGACGGAACGGAAAATAAACCGAATTTTATTATTCGTAAAGCGGATACTTTTTGCAGATTTCTTCAACGCCTGCTCTTACCTTGTCGGCACTGTTTTCAAAATCATTGAGAACAAGTGTAATATACTCGGCAATCTTGTCCATATCCTCTTCGTTAAGACCTCTTGTTGTAACAGCGGCAGTACCTATACGAACACCGCTTGTTACGAACGGAGAAAGCGGTTCACCCGGAATAGTGTTTTTATTTACTGTAATATAGCACTCATCAAGACGAGCCTCAAGCTCTTTACCTGTAACACCTGTATCACGAAGATCCATAAGTAGTACATGGTTGTCTGTACCGCCCGAAACAAGCTTATTGCCTCTCTTAAGGAGTCCCTCCGCAAGAGCCTTACAGTTAGAAACAATCTTTTGACCGTACTCTTTAAATTCAGGCTTTAATGCCTCACCAAAGCAAACTGCCTTAGCCGCAATTGTGTGCATAAGAGGACCGCCCTGTGTACCGGGGAAAATTGCCTTGTCAATCTGCTTAGCAAACTCTTCACGGCAAAGGATAAGACCGCCTCTCGGACCACGGAGAGTTTTATGAGTTGTGGATGTAACAAATTCACAGTACGGAACAGGGTTTGGATGAACGCCTGCCGCAACAAGGCCTGCGATGTGAGCCATATCTACCATAAGATATGCGCCTACTTCATCGGCAATTTCACGGAGTTTTGCAAAATCAATAATTCTTGGATATGCAGACGCACCGGCTACAATAAGTTTTGGCTTACATTCCTTGGCAATCTCAAGAACCTTATCATAGTCAATTCTGTGTGTTACGCTGTCAACACCGTAAGGAACAAAGTTAAAATACTTACCTGAAATGTTTACAGGTGAACCGTGTGTAAGATGACCGCCCTCGTTAAGGTTCATACCCATAACTGTATCGCCCGGGTTGAGCATAGCAAAGTAAACTGCTGTGTTAGCCTGTGCACCCGAATGTGGCTGAACATTTGCGTGTTCTGCGCCGAAAAGTTCGCAAGCTCTCTTGCGTGCGATTTCCTCAACAACATCAACGCACTGGCAACCGCCGTAGTAACGCTTTCCAGGATAACCTTCTGCATACTTGTTTGTAAGTAAGCTGCCCATTGCTGCCATTACAGCAGGAGAAACGATATTTTCGCTTGCAATAAGCTCAAGATTTCTTCTCTGTCTTTTAAGTTCCGCAGTCATTGCCTCGCCAACAGCAGGATCATAGCTGTTGAGATAGTCAAGAGCTGCAATATTTGTTTTTTCACTCATAATTATTCTCCTTAATCTAAAAATATATAAGTTTAAGCATCATAAACAGATGATAAAGCCTTATTTTTCAGTGCGTACAAATCATTAAGAGTACACACTTTTCCTGATTGATTTCTGAGTTCTGCCGCACCGCGCATTCCCTTAAAATAACCTGCTATAAGTTTTCTTGCCTGCAGCATAGCCATATGCTCGCCTTTGTATTCAACCATTTTTTCAATATGTCGGCACATTACATTGAGTTTTTCTTCAAGAGTCGGTGCTTTTATAATACAGTCGGGATTCTCAAGATAAGCATTTATTTCCGAAAAAATCCACGGATTTCCCAAAGAGGCCCGTCCAACCATAACAAGCTGACAGCCTGTGTAATCCATAACTTCCTTTGCTATTTTTGCAGAGGTTATGTCGCCGTTTGCAATTACGGGGATTGACACCGCATTATTAACCTCTTTTATAATATCATAATCGACAGGAGGTTTATAATACTGTTCTCTTGTTCTTCCATGAATTGTAATTGCCGCTGCGCCTGCCTGTTCGCAAATTTTAGCAACCTCAACTGCATTTACAGCTGAGTTATTCCAACCCTTTCGGATTTTAACCGTAACAGGTACATCAACGGCACTTGTAACTGCCTTTACAATTTCACCGCAAAGCAGTGGATTTTTCATCAAAGCACTGCCGCTGCCGTTTGAACTGATTTTAGGTGCGGGACAACCCATATTTATATCAATAATATCGGGCTTGTTTTCCATAGAATGAACAGCCGCATCAGCCATACATTTAGGGTCATCTCCGAAAATCTGAATACCGCAGGGGCGTTCATAGTCGGAAATTTCCATAAGCTCCTCACTTTTCTTACTGTTGAAAGAAAGTGCCTTTGAACTGACCATTTCACTTACGCAATAGGCGGCGCCAAATTTCACGCAAAGCTCACGGTACGCCCTGTCTGTAACGCCTGCCATAGGAGCAAGTACGGCACGGGACTTAAATTCTACATTTCCAATTTTAATTTTTTCCATACTGCTCTCCTTATGAAGAATAAATATCTCTCTGCTCTCTTCTGCGTTCAAGCGCATAAGATATTTTTGTACTGAGCAATACGAAAATCAAAACAATTATACCTACAATTACGCAAACCCAATATACAACACCTGCGGCATCATTGGTTTCGTAACGCTTTGTACTTACTTTTGAAGTTGAAAGCTGTGTAGGCGACACCGTTTCATTGACTACATTATTATTAAAATCATATTCTGTTGTTTCTTCGTAATACGGCTCTGTAGGTTCTTCTGTATATACAGGCTCCGTATATTCTTCTGTAACTTCTTCGGTATAATATTCAGTCGGTTGCTCTGTATATTCAGGTTCGGTTTCGGGATAAGTTTCGGGTTCGGTATACGGCTCTGTATATTCAGGGTCTGTATATACCTCTGTTTCAACTATATCTCCGTCATCAATTCCGTCACCGTCAATGTCTACAGCATAGGCACTGATTGCAACAACAAACATAAACAATACCGCAAACAGCACACAGACAGCAGATTTTGAAATTCTGTATTTTTTCATTACATTACTCCTTGCGGATACATATATTAAAATTATACCAAAAGTCGCAATATATTGCAAGCTATTTTTACATTTAATTATAACCCGTGTTTAAGCACCTCATAAAGCACATTTCCGAGCAATTCTCCGCTGTATTCCGCCTCTTCTATTGTATTTGCATCTGTTCCTATTTCTATAAGCAAAGAACCGTCGCAAATATACTCGTTGTACGCAAAATATCCGAAATTCAGCGGTCTTGTCATACCCGGATACATTTCTTCCGCTTTATTTTGAATTTTAAGCGCAAAATTAAGATTATTCTCCCAGCTTAAAAAATTCATCTCGCCGTCGGTATCGCAACCAGAAAGAATCATTATCTGTGCTCCCTGCTTACCGTCATATGTAAAAACAGGTTTTACCTTTTGAGTTTCAGTACCGATTGCGTCACGGTGAATATCAATTATTACCTTAATATCCGTGTTGGTTTCCATAATACTTTCAACGGTCTGCGCACTTCTGTCATAAGAACCGCTGTATGTTGAGTCGTGCACCGTGGTATCGTGCATAGTTTTTATTCCTCGCTTATTAAGCACATCGGTAATAGCATCTCCCACAGCCGTTACATTATAATCATTATTCTGCGTGCGTGAATAATAGCTTTCGTAAAAATAATCAACATCTTCGTCCATATAGCTTTCACTTGTGTGCGTATGATAAATAAGCACCTGCGCCGTTCCGTTTGAATCAACATCAAAAGGCAGTTCACTGCTTAAAGCGGAATCAAAATCATAATCAAGTCCCGTATTGTTTTTCACATAAGCCGTACCGCATTTTACACCGTTCGCACCAATCTGTTCGGCAAGAATATCGTAAACCGCCTCTCCGTCATGGTTTCCGAAAGAATCATAATATCCGCTTTTGTCTTTTTCTCCGTTTAGATTTCTTGTAATCGTAACAGGTTTCGTAATCGGCTGTGTTTCCTCCTGTTTCTTTTGTGTGGTATCGGTATTGGCAAGGGTTGTAGTTTCAGTATTGGATAATTTATATGTACCGTCGGACAGAGTAAGCGCCGCAACCGCAAGCGCCGCAGGTTTGTCGCTTGCAAAGCACTCCGGCATTCTCCGACAAACGCAGAAAACGGCAGTCGATACAAGGATAATCGACGCCGTTATTTTTAATGCTCCTAACTTTTTCACAAAATCACCGCCTCATAAAAATATATGCCGATGATTTTAATGTATGACCGAATTCCTACATAAGCGAAACAAGCTCGGAAATATTAAATTCATTTTGCAAAGCGCCGTTAAGCGCAAATGAAATCAGTCTTGAGGCTCTCTCGGTAAGCAAATCTATTTCCCTCGGTATTACTACCATCTGCCTGCCCTGCGGTGTTATTTTCTGCCTTGCCCTGTGCGGGTCATTGACGCTTAAAAGATCCGATGCAAATGTGACTGCATCTACAACTGTGGGCACTCCTATTGCTATTACGGGTACTCCTATAGTTTCTTTGTTAATCTTTGTACGGTGATTTCCAACGCCCGCCCCGGGTGAAATTCCTGTATCGCTTATTTGCAAAGTACAGCCGAGTCTTTCAAGTCTGCGTGATGCAAGTGCGTCTATTACAACAACTGCATTCGGTTTTATTCTTTTTACAATACTCAATATATATTCGCCTGTTTCAATGCCCGTCTGCCCTGTTACTCCCGTTGCCATAACCGCAACCGGTCTTAAGCGGTCAAGACCGGTACTTCTTGCAATCTCACCCGAAATATGCCTTGTAGCAAGCACTCTGGAGCTTGTTTTCGGGCCGAGAGAATCGGGAGTGATTTCAGGATTTCCGAGTCCTACTACAAGTACAAGGCCGTTGACCGGCAAAAGCCTGCGAATTTCCTTTCCTATAGTAATAAGTCTTTCGTCGGTTTCAGTAAAATTATCGGTAAGTGACGGAAGTTCTACTGTTATATAAGTACCCTCTTCTTTTCCGAGCTGCTGCCTGGCTTTTCTTGTTTTTACTTCAAGTCTTGAAATATCAAGTCCGTTTTCACTGTACTGAACAAAATCCACACCTCCGACATCTTCTCCCGCTATTTCACGAGCTTCTACCGCAAGGTCAGTTCTAAGTTCCATAAAGTCGCCCCTTTTATCTGTAAATATTGCTATTATCTTGTGTATAAACAGCGTTTATATTCTTTACAAGAAAGAAAATTTTTGATATAATAAAATTTGATATATATAAACAAAAAGGTGTGAATGTAAAATGATAAAATCACCTGTTATTAAGGCGATAACGGCAACAGTATCTGCACTTATGATATTTTCTGCTGTAAGCGTATCGGCTAATGCCGCAAGCATTGATAACAATTCAAAAACATTAAGTAAATTTCAAATTAAAACTTCAGACAATACAAAAAATGATATTCCGTCTGCATACAGTTCAGTGGAGCTTGGCATTGTAAATTCTCCGAAAAGCCAAAAATACAACGATTGCTGGATATATTCCTCGCTCTCGGTGCTTGAAACAAAACTTTTAAAAAAAGATTTTACGGCTAATAATTTTTCTGCCGAGCATATGAACCTTTGGGCAACAACAAAAAGCAACGGTAAAGGCTGGCAGCGCAATGTCACTTCCGACGGCTATGCATTTACCGCACTCGGATATTTAAGTTCCTGGCAAGGCGGAATCGAACAAAGCGACTACGACACTCTTGCAGAAAAATATACTCCCGACAAAGACCTTTCCGCTTTTGTAAATTACGGGGTGACCGCTATAAAATACCTCGACGATTGTGCACAAGAAGAAATTAAGCAGGAGATTATGGATAACGGCTCAATCTATGCGGCATATTCTCACAGTCCTTATTACGAAAATAATGACAGAACAGCGTATTTCTGTCCGCAAGGTTCTCCAAAATCCACAGGTCATGCAATAGCTATTGTCGGATGGGATGATAATTATTCAAAAGAAAATTTCAAAGCAATAAACGGTGTTTTACCCGAAAATGACGGAGCATGGCTTGTAAAAAACAGTTGGGGCGATTACAACACTTTAAACGGTTACTTTTGGCTTTCATACGAAGATTCTTATTTGTTTAGCAGTACCTTTAAATACAATTTTGCTGTTGAATATGTCACGGAAATCACCGATGATGTTAAACTTATGCAAAATGAAATTTACGGTGCAACATATGAATTTAACTACATAAATGATGACAGCGTCACATATCTTAATCTTTTTAATTTTTCCGAGGGTTACAACAAACTTGATTCGGTAATGTTTGAAACCACCGCAAAAAATTCCAACTATGAAATCTACTATGTACCTGCCGAAAATAAAATTCCTGTGTCAGATGAAACCAAATGGACTAAATTAAACAGCGGAAAAGTTCCGTACAGCGGATATTTAAATATTGATACAAACGATTTTGACTTACCTGTAACTTACGGTGCAATCGCCGTTAAAATTAATAAAAATAATGAAAGCGAAAAAAATACTATAGGCGTCGGTGAATGGCTTAACAAATCAAACGGCCAGTTTGCATTTATAAACGAAAGCCAAAAAGGCGAAAGTTTTATTTATCAAAACGGAACTATGACAGACCTTCTCGATTGGTACAAAACGGAGCGTGACGATAATCTTGGCGGCACATTTGTTATAAAAGCTGTTACAAATAAAACCGAACTTGCAGTCACACTGCTCGGCGACATTGACTTAAACAACAAAATTGACATTAAAGATGCAACCGATTTGCAGATAGCTATTTCAGGCGGTTCAAAACTTTCGGCTGTTCAAAATTTAAATGCCGATACTGACGAAAACGGCGAAATTAATGTAAACGATGTTACACAGTTACAAATTATGATTGCAAATAATAACTGAATACAGATGTAAACAGAATTTTTGGACAACTGCCTCTTTACCTGCAAATCGACAAATCACAAACATTCAACTTTAGACTAAAAGGAAAACACAACTGCTCATCGTAACAGTTGTGTTTTTCATTTTATCTCATTTGAGGACCGCCCCGCATATCTCCGCCCGGGCCGCCCATTTCGTTTCCGTTCATATCGCCGTTGCCCATATTTCTGCCGCCCATACTTCCGGGGCCACCCATACCGCCTGAACCGTATATGATAGAAGTCATTTCAACTTCTGTTGTACTGTCGCCTGTCGTTACAGTATATGTCTGACCTGTTGTAATACCCGGGCAACTGATAACCACACAAGCGTATGTCTTGGTAGGTGTGAACGATACAAGAACATCGCCGTCACTGTTTTTGACTGTGATTTCACCGCTCGAATTTGTATTTACAAGCATTGAACCTTGAGTTGAATTTTCTCCAAAGTTCTGTGCCATTTGAGATGAACCTGTGGCAATGAATATGCCACCTGTTATGGTTGCTTCTCCGTCATAATCAACCGCTCCGTTATCTCCGCTTGTCGAGCCAAAAACATAGGTTTCCCCGCCTGTAACGGTAAGCGAACCGTTTGAATCAACTCCGTCACCGTCAGCGTCAATTGTTATTTTGCCGCCCGATATTGTAATGGAAGCATCTGATGAACCGAAATTGTCACGGTCAAATCCGCCACCGAATCCGCTTTCGTCTTTTCCGCCTGCGGCATTAAATCCGTCATTGCTCGATTTCAGATTAATTGTACCGCCTGAAATTTCAACTTCCGTTCCCTCTATTCCCTCATAGCTTTCGGTAATATTAATTGTTCCTCCGCTGATGCTAGTTTTGCTGTCGGCGTGGATACCGTCATCACCTGTTGAAATTGTAAAAGTACCTCCTGATACGGTTACATTTGAATTTGAATGTAAACCGTCATCTTCGCAAGTAAGATTAAAAGTACCTCCGCTGATTGTAATATCTCCTCCTGCTTTTATTCCTTTTACACTTGCAGAATCTGTTGAGCTTGAAGATGATGAATCTCTGTTTGAAGTAATATTAAATGTGCCGTTTTCAATTTGAGCCGTCGTACCGGCATCAATGCCGTCACCTTTGCAATTAACGGTAAATTTACCGTCTGCTATATACACAAATCCTTTTGAAGTATCGTCTGTATTTTCTGCGTGCAAACCGTCTTTACCCGAAGTTAAAGTATAAGTACCGCTTGCAATTCTGATACTGTTTTTACCGCTTAATGCATGGCTTGCGGCTGTAATATTGTATTCTCCGCTTGTAAGTTTTAAATCATCTTTAGAAACAATGCCGTGACCTTTTTCGGAAGTTACAGTCAATTTTCCCTCCCCGTTAAAGGTAATATCATCTTTTGCAAACACCGCCGCATCTACATTGTTGTCATCTGTCTGAACATAGTCACCTGTTGACGCAAGTGTATTTTCTGTGTCTTTTGCAGTTGTTACAAATACCTTATCTGCCTGTTTTACATATAAAGCGGCACTTGATTTACAGGTTACAGAGGCGTTTTTAAGTACAATCTGCACTTTTGTTTTATTGTCGGCATCTACAATAATCTGACCGTCGGATGTTGTACCCGTAACTATATATGTGCCTTCACTTTTAATAGTAACCTTACTTCCGCTGACAGAAACGCTGTCAGAGCTTGCGGTTGCACCTGATGATGAAAAAGCAACCATTACCGCCGAACTTTCATCATAGCCTACCTCTTTGTCACGGTCGGTGAACATATCGCTGTCAAGAGATTCATCCGAAGCGATTGAAGCAGTAGAAACACTGTCTTTTGTAACAGTTGAAGAATTTGTCGAGGATGTTTTTTCATCTGTATTTGCGCAGCCTGTTACACTTACGGATATAATAAGTGCCGCAAGCAATGCTGCAAATTTCCCTTTGCTTTTTAAATTAAAGCTCATTATTAGTTATCTCCTGTCTTGCCATACTGATTTCAAGATTGCCGTTTCTGCATCTCAAATCATCAATAAAATCTTTTTCATCGTTCGGGTTTTTGAGAGTAACATTATATGTAAGTTTGAACAAACTGCCCATATTAGCGGTTCTTACCGATACCGTTTCATATTTTACGGTATATTTTTCAAAAAGGTCGTCAAAAGCACCTGTATAATTTAAATCCTCGGGGATTGTGATTTTTAATATTCTGTCCTGCTCAAGTCTTTTGTCTGCACCGATATTTACTTTATTGAGGATAAACATTGCAATTCCTAAAATTAATGAGAACAGCACTGCGTATCCGAGATAACCCATTCCGCAAATCAAACCTGCACCCATTGCAAGGAAGATTGTGCCGATTTCTTTAGCGGTGCCGGGCACGGAACGAAATCTTACAAGGCTGAAAGCACCTGCCACAGCAACGCCTGCACCGACATTACCGTTTACCATCATAATTACCACACAAACTACGGCAGGTAAAAGTGCAAGAGTAACAACAAAGCTCTTTGTGTATTTGGTTTTGTATGAATAGACCGCCGCAAGAAAAATGCCGATTACAAGAGCAACTGCTATGCCAAGCAGAAATTGCGGCACTGCGATTGTTTGGGTTGTTGAACTGAAAATTTCTGAAAATAATGTATTAAGCATATTTTTTACCTCCGTTTGCTCTTTCGCTCACAATTGCAACATAAGCATTGCCGTATTTTGAAAAAGATGTTTTATAAATTTTGTTTTCGCTTAAAATGTTTGTCATCCACAGCGGAATTGCCGTACCCGTCTTTATTTCCATAAGAGAATAATCATTTCTTAATATCGGTGTTCCGTAAATACCCTTACAAAGTGATAAATCATAGTTACGCCAAAGAATATTATCATCAAAGGTTACTCTGAAATCATAATCATTTTTTGAATAAAAGGCCTCTCGGTTGTATGAAATTACAACCTGCGGTGCAATGCCTTTGTAATGCTCAAGAAAATAATTGACTTCTCTTAAAATCTGACTGTCGGCAATATGTTCACCGTTACAAAGATAACGCATACTCTCGTTCTCACTCATTTCGGTTCTGCGTTTATAGACAACACGCTTATATTTCTTTTTGATTTCTATAAAAGTTGTGCTGTCGTGTTTTGCAACTCCGTAACTTCTCAATCTTAACTTTTCCTTATAAACGGGATGTTCAAGCGAGCGTCTTATCAGTAAAAAATCAGGTGTGTCAAAATATATGTTGCAAATTGTGCTTTTGCCGTATTTGTCGGCATACATATATTTTTGCATTTCCCGCATAATCATTTTCTTTTGTTCGTCAGTCACAAGGTACTTTATTTCATAGCGTTTAAATACGCTTTGGTAACTCACATTTAACTCCCCTTTTGTTTTGATGAGTATATTGTACCGTTGTAACTTTAAATGAAATTTAAATTTTACTTAAAATTTACCTAAAATTTAAAAAACAAAAAAAGAGAGAAATAGTTAGGACGGACTAACTATTCCTCTTTAAATCAGCGAACACCAAGTGCCGTTAGTGCTCGCTAACTTATTTGATATTATATCAATAAATACATTATTTGTCAATTAAAACATAAATAAAATTTTATTTAACATCAAAACCCACTTCTGTTTGAATATAATTAAAATAACTTACATCATCATCGGTATAAGAAGTTCTGTTGTTAAAACCTTTTTTTATATCAATATTTCTGTCAATAAAAATTCTTCTGCACCACATACATGCCCATGAATACGGCAATAAAATCGGCATTTTCTCCACAAACGGATATTTATTTGCCATATTTGTTTTATTCGGAAAAAGCGATGAAATAAAATTAGCAAATCTTGATTTTTTTCTGCCTGTTTTAGTATTAACTCTTTGTCTTTCCATTTCGGACATAACCGCAACATCTACTCTGCCGAGAGTCATACTTAATAAAATATATTCTTCAACATCGTCAAAATCTTTAACTTCACTGCCTTTTGAAAACCATTTCAGTGAAATATCACGCAGTTTTTTCTCAAACAAGGTTATTCCTAATTTTTCAAACTGTTCACTCAAATATTTTTGATTAAGTTGATCCGAATATTTTTTATAAAATACATATTCGTCGGCAATCATTCTTATGCCGATTCCGCCTTCGGAAAAATGTTTTGCACTGTGAAGCAACATATAAATATAATAATCCTCAAGCGTCATTTCTTTTGAATAAGAATACCCGTCACGCACCTTAGCTTTTTCAAGTTGATTTTCCAATAAAGAATAATTTTTATCATTCTTTTTTAAAAGCGAACGGTGCATTTCAATATACATAAACGGTGCTTTTACAAAATGATATTGTTGATCGTCATTTTGTAAAAATTTATACCCGTTTTGTTTAAATATATTTTTTATTCTGTCAATATCGTTTATATCAAACAAAATATCATAATCTGAAATTGAGCGTTCAAATGAGTTGGGATAGTCTTCCTTAAGAAAATAGCCTTTCATAGGGAGATTATATATTTTCCCTTCATCAAAACATTTAAGCAAACTTTCAATTTCATATTTCATCATCGTATCAATATAAATCCAATGATTAAGATTATTTTTTACATAAGATAACAATTTATCTGAAACCGAATATTTTTTTGACAGCATTAAAACAGCCTCATCAAAAATTGCGTCCATTCTGGTATCATTAGAAATCTGCCTTATGTGGTCAAGATTACAATTTTCATACGGCAGCTGCGGTTCTGTTCCGTTTAAAACACTTGATACAAGCGTCAAATAATATGCATATTCTTTTTTTTGAGCGTCATTAAGATGTTTTTTCATTATACAAAAACTACCTTTTCTTTTTTATATTTATCGACTTATTCATTCTGTGCGCTGAATAAAGCATACGCATTGGCGCTTTGATATACTCCCACGCTGACTTATAAAATCTGTATGAAAGCGAATTATCGGTATAGTGTTTACCTTTTCGATAAAATGCGGTAACCACACCTATAATATTTTCGTCAGTAATTCCCCGTTCTTTATGAAACTGATTATCACCGCAAAAAATATATTTGCTGTCCTTATCAAAACCGATAACTCTGTGCAAAACAAAATCGCCGTTACTTCTTCGGTATAAAGCAACATCAAGATATTTTAGCCTGCCCTCCGGCTTTTTCAGGACAACCACATCTTCGCCGTTTCTTAGCATAGGATACATACTTGTTCCGTGCGGAGTAAATGTAACCGTGCCTCCGCTGTTAAGTTTTTCTTTAATAATTTGTATTACATCTTCAAGCTGAATTTCTTTATTATTCAAAGACATTTGCATCCTTTAACTTATTAATAAATATATCTATATCCGCACTTGCTTTTTCTTTTGTTACATCATACTCACTAATCATTTTAGCAATAAGTTCGTCTTTCTCAATTCCTTTTTGCAACTGTTCAAATAAGAAAGCACCCGTTTCATTAAGATTTATAACACCGTTAAAATCAAGTGTAAGACTGTTTACCGGTACCACTACATATGAATCGGCTACTTTTCTTAAAACAAAATCATCTTTAATTTTCATACTCATTTCTCCTCATATATGAATATAAAATTTTTTAATGTGTTGATAATAATATTGTAATACATAAAGCATAAAAAAGCAAGTAATGAGGGAGTTTTGAGCATACAAAAAGCTCCGCAGAAAACTCTGCGGAGCTAAGTGATTAAGTATTAATTATCTGTTAAGATAAATTAGTTCTCTCTTCTTCTAACGAGGAAGAATACACCTGCAGCTGCAACCATTACGCCGGCAAATACGAAGAAGATTGTTGTCTCCTGACCTGACTGTACTGAGTTAGAGCCTGATGATGAACCATTTGATGAACCATTAGATGAAGAGCCGTTTGAAGAACCACCGTTTGATGAACCGCTTGTATCAGCAGCATCATTCTTAGCCTCTGCATTCTTAATCTCATCTTTGTTAACTTTTTCGCCACCCTTTGTTGGGTCTGTGCAGTTACCAAGGATACCCTCAATTGTTGCCTTCTTCTTGTTAGCAACATCCTGAGTCATTGTTTCTTCCTTAACAAAACCCTCAAGTTTGAAATTTACATTAGACATTACAGCGAGTGGGCTGACCTTGAGTTGGTTGATAAGATCCTGTGTCTTATCTGTCTTACTTGTATCAGCAGTACCGTCGTCAGAAACATAATCGAGAAGGTAGTCAGCTAAAAGTGTTACATCTGTTGTACCGTCTGCAAGAGCTGTACCGACTACTTTTGATGTTGAAGTAATAACCTTCTGCGGACCACATTCCGGATGGTTCTTCCATGCAGCCTCAGTATCTGTCTTTTGGCTGTCCTTAGGGTTCTCGATCTGGTTACCTGTTACATACACAGTATCGCCAATGCAGTTACCGTTCATGATTGTGTTGTAAATCTGAGAACCTGTATCAGAACTGAAGATTACGCAATATAAGTTCTTGCTGCCGGCATTCTGAATTTCTTCAGCGTTGCCTGTCTTTGTTATATCATAAGAATAAAGATCGTCGCTTTCCTTTTTGCACACTTCTTTCTTTGTCTGCCAGCTTGGCCATTTACCTGTACCGTCAGCTCTCCAGACGTGGCAATAGATCTTGCTAAAGTTTTTCCAACCTGCACTCTTTACATCAAAGTAAATCTTTGTGCCGGCACCTACCTGTGACTCGTCACCTGCTGCTACTGCTGAAGAATCATCAGCTGCTACTGCAGACTCGTCATTTGCTGCTACTGCGTCCTCTGCTTCAGCTGCACTTGCTGCAAATGCGCCTGCTGAAAGTACTAATGTTGAAGCAAGAGCAAGACTCATTACTTTTTTGAACATTTTAAATCTCCTCCATTGTTCATTAACTTTTAGGAATACACTATTCCATTGGAATTATTATACATCAAACATTACAAAACTTCAATACTTTAATTTCTTTTTATCGTTGTTTTAATATACAATCTTGCCAGACTGTTTTTAGTAGTTCTAAACAATAATAGCAATAAATTGCAATCTTTCAGACAACAAAAATCAAATTATGTGGATTTCGCAACATTTATGCCTTAATCATACCATATACAGTTTCTTTAACGATAGCAAGTGCTTCATCAATCTTTTCAGGATTTTTTGCACCTGCCATAGCCATATCCGGCTTACCGCCGCCGTTGCCGCCCGCTGCCTGTGCAACAGCCTTAACGAGTTTGCCTGCATTTACGCCGAGTGCCTTAGCATCTTTACCGCAAGATGCGGCAAATGTAACCTTGCCGTCATTTTCACAAGCAAGTACAACTACAGAAAGCGGAGCAACATCTTTTGTTCTCTCGCACATTGCACGAAGTGCGTCAGCGTTTGCATTGTCAATTTTTTTAGCAATAATTCTTACGCCGTTTTCAATTTCAGAATTAATAAAGAGGTTGTCAACCTGCATAGCAGCAAGCTTTGTGTTAAGCTCTGCAATTTCTTTCTGCTGATCATGAAGTAAGGTTGCAATCTTCTGTGCGCCCTCTGTGAGTGCTTTTGTATTTGAAATCTTAAGTGTTTCGCAAACGTTGAGTACAGTTTCACGGACATCGTTCATATACTTAAGAACTCCGATACCTGTAATAGCCTCAATTCTTCTTACACCTGATGCAACAGAACCCTCCTGACGGATTCTGAACAAGCCGAGGCTTGATGTATTTGTAGCATGTGTACCGCCGCAGAACTCAACTGAGAACTTACCGATGCTTACAACTCGTACAACATCGCCGTACTTCTCGCCAAACAATGCCATAGCGCCGAGTTTCTTTGCCTCTTCGATTGGCATTTCCTTTGTAACAACAGGGATAGATGCAAGAATCTTCTTGTTTACAAGGTCTTCGACTTTCTTAAGTTCTTCATCTGTGAGAGCCTCAAAGTGAGTAAAGTCAAAACGAACCGAATGGTCTGTTACAAGCTGACCTGCCTGATGAACATGATTGCCGAGAACTTCACGAAGTGCGGCCTGTAAAAGGTGAGCCGCTGTGTGGTTACGCATAATATTTGCTCTTCTGTCAAAGTCAACGATTGCACGAAGTTCTGTGCCGACCTCAAGTGTACCGCTCTTAATTGTACAAGAATGGAGATAAACACCCGAAGCATCCTTTGTTGTATCGTCAACATCAACCTCAAGAGTACCCGATTCCATTACACCTGTGTCGCCTACCTGTCCGCCACTCTCTGCATAGAACGGAGTTTTGTCGAGAACAACAAGAGCTGTTTCGTTTTCGCCGACGCTGTCAACTCTGATACCGTCTTTAATGATGGCAAGAACCTTGCTGCCTGTATTAAGGTCAGTATAACCGCAAAATTCTGTTTTAGCAATATCAGAAAGGTCTGTTGAATCCGAAATCCAAGCGTCTGTATCTTCTTTCTTTCTTGCATCTCTTGAACGCTGTTTCTGCTCTTTCAAAAGCTCGTGGAAACGATCAACATCAACATCAATACCCTGCTCGGAGAGAATTTCTCTTGTAAGGTCGATTGGGAAACCGTAAGTATCGTTGAGCTTAAATGCGTCCTCACCGCTGAGAACCTTAATATCCTGGTCGTCAACAATGCCCTGTAAAAGCTTAAAGCCCTGGTCAATTGTCTTTTGGAAGCTTTCTTCCTCGACTCTGATAATCTTTGTAATAAAGTCCTGCTTTTCTCTTAATTCAGGATATGCCGATTCATTTTCTTTTATTACAGTTTCGCATACCTTATACAAGAATGCGTCTTTGTATCCTAAAAGTCTGCCGTGACGGGCTGCTCTTCTGAGCAAACGGCGGAGAACATAACCCTTACCCTCATTTGACGGAAGAACACCGTCACCAATCATAAATGTTGTGCTACGGATATGGTCGGTGATAACTCGGAGTGAAATATCCTTTTTATCGTCTTCACCGTAATTTACACCTGTAATTTCAGAAATCTTCTTCATAATATTCTGAACAGTATCAACCAAGAAAAGGTTATCAACACCCTGCATTACGCAAGCAAGTCTTTCAAGACCCATACCTGTATCAATGTTAGGATGAGCAAGCGGAGTGTAGTTGCCGTTGCCGTCGTTTTCAAACTGTGAGAATACAATGTTCCATACCTCAACGAAACGGTCACACTCGCAACCGACATGACAGTCAGGCTTACCGCAGCCCTTTTCATCACCACGGTCAAAGTAAATCTCCGAACAAGGACCGCAAGGACCTGAACCGTGCTCCCAGAAGTTGTCTTCTTTGCCGAGTCTTACCATATGAGATGGCTCAACACCGATTTCTTCGGTCCAAATCTTGTAAGCCTCATCATCGTTTTCATAAATAGATACATAGAGCTTATCAACAGGCATTTCGAGAACTTTTGTAAAGAACTCCCATGCCCAAGCTGTAGCCTCGTGCTTGAAATAGTCACCGAAAGAGAAGTTACCGAGCATTTCAAAGTATGTGCCGTGACGGGCAGTAATGCCTACCCTCTCAATATCTGGAGTACGGATACACTTCTGACAGGTTGTTACACGCTTTCTCGGCGGTGTAACCTCACCTGTAAAATACTTTTTCATAGGAGCCATACCGCTGTTAATAAGCAGAAGGCTGTTGTCGTCCTTCGGAACAAGTGAAAAGCTCGGAAGTCTTAAATGACCCTTACTCTCAAAAAATGAAAGAAACTTTTCACGAAGTTCGTTAAGTCCTGTCCATTCCATTAAAAATCTCTCCTTAAAAAATTTGCAAAATAAAATCCTGCCCCATAAAAATGGGACAGGAGAATAATTCCTGCGGTACCACCCAAATTGGTGCTTAAACACCCTCTTTGAGTAATCTTACGATTACAATCCTTAACGCAGATATACGCTGTGCTTAGTCACACAGAGCTCAGGGGCAGCGTGCTGTAAACATTCATAAAGTCTTGCACCGACCGACTTCTCTCTGAAAGAACGAGATACAGCTAATCCCGTCAACGCCAATTACATATACTTTTTATTCAGTAGCATTATAAAACTAATTATTCACAATGTCAAGTGAATATCGGAAATTTTCTGATATTTTTCTTTTTTCGTACCGCAACAATCGCATTAATTTTGTTGCATATTGCGACACAAAATGATATAATACATTTATATATGTTTTTATATCACTTTGGAGGAGATTATTTTGAGTGCAAAAGTCACTTTACTTACTTATACGCCAAATCCCGAAATGACGGTTGCAATGGCAGCAAAACTCTGCTACTCACCGTCCGAAATATCAAATATAAGAGATGGTCTTACTGAGGAAAAGACCGCTGATTTTATAGATATGCTTGCAAACATCGGGCATGGCAGTCCGTTTGAACACGCTTCTTTTACCTTTGGCATTGAGGGCATTTCAAGAGCCTGCTCACATCAGCTTGTAAGACACAGAATCGCATCTTACAGTCAGCAGTCGCAGCGTTATGTTGACGGCACAAAGTTTGATTTTGTAACACCGCCTGAAATTGCAAAAAACGAAAAGGCACTTGCCGCTTACAACAAAGTAATAGAAATGCAGTCAAAGGCTTACAGCGAAGTTCGTGACGCACTTGTTGCAGGATATATCAGAGAGGCAACAGGAAACTGCGACGATACCGATGAAGAAGTCATAGAAAACTACAGAAACGAAAACAAAGCAAAATTCAACGCTTTTGTAAAAAAAGCAAATGAAGACGCAAGATTTATTCTTCCTAACGCATCAACCACAAAAATTGTCTGCACTTTTAATGCAAGAAGTCTTGAGAATTTCTTTGCACACCGCTGCTGTAACCGTGCACAGTGGGAAATCAGAGATGTTGCCGAGCAAATGCTTAAACAATGTCTTGAAGTTGCTCCGCATTTATTCAAAAACTGCGGCCCTGCGTGTTTGTTCGGTGCTTGTCCCGAGGGCAAAATGAGCTGCGGCAAAATGAAAGAAGTACGCAAAAAATACGGCAGAGAGTAATATTTTAATTATATTTTAGAATAATAGAAATGGATAGGAACAAAAATGAGTGCAAAATTCATTGTAATAGAGGGTCTTGACGGAAGCGGAAAGGCTACCCAAACAAAAATCCTCTTTGATAAAATTTCAGCAATGGGAAAGAGCATTAAAAGGCTTGAATTTCCCGATTACGCAAGCGAAAGCTCGGCACTTGTAAAAATGTATCTCGGCGGAGAATTCGGCAGTAATCCGAATGATGTAAACGCTTATGCCGCTTCGTCCTTTTATGCGGTAGACAGAGTGGCAAGTTTTCTTAAATTTTGGAAAAAAGATTACGAAAACAGTGATGTGATTTTAAGCGACAGATACGCTACATCCAATATAATTTATCAGATGTCTAAACTTGACAAATCGGAGTGGGACAACTTTATTGAATGGCAGGAGGATTTTGAATACAATAAACTTTCTGTTCCTAAACCCGATAAAGTTATTTATCTTGATGTTAAACCCGAAGTATCGCAAAAACTTATGAGCAAGCGTTACGAGGGTGACGAAGGCAAAAAAGATTTACACGAAAAGAATTTCGCGTTTTTGCTTGAATGCAGAAAATCTGCTTTATATGCCGCTGAAAAATGCGGTTGGACAATTATTGACTGTTGTGAAAACGGTGAAATCAAGTCGATAGAATCAATAGCAGAGGAAATAGAAAAGGCGGCTGAAATTAATACTTTATGCTAAACTTTAAGCTGATAGAAAAATCCGATATAAATAAATTTCAGAAATACTACGACAATCCGGAAGGAATTTCACTTACTACCAATATTTTGAGCGCATACCTCTGGAGAAATGAATATAATATAAAATTTGCTTTGTACAACAACTGTTTAATAAAAGCATATTTTAATGACGATGACAGCGTGTGGGGATATTGCCTGCCGCACGGCGAAGATATAAAACCCGCTGTCGAAGAAATCATAAAGGACGCTCACGAGCGTGGGCAAAAACCTTTTATCGTAATGCTGACAGACGCACAGAGGGTTAAACTTGAAACCCTTTTCCCGTCAGAATTTAACTATGAATTTTCACCCGAAAATCAGGAATATGTCTATTTGTCAGAAGATTTAATAAATCTTTCGGGCAGAAAATTTCACGCAAAGCGCAACCATATTTCAAAGTTTAAGAACGGTTATCCCGATTACAGATTTGAAGAAATAACAAATTCAAATAAAGAGGACGCTTATAAAGTAATGCTTGATTGGTGTGTCGAAAATGAAATTGATATTGAGCACTACGAAGAAAAAAATGCAATCAGAGAGGCTCTTGACAATATAGAAGAATTTAAAATGCATGGCGGAATTGTTTATGTAAAAGACAAAGCTGTTGCCATGACTCTCGGATGCGAAATCTCACCTATTGCATTTGATATATGTTTTGAAAAAGCTTTGCGTGAATACGACGGCATTTATGCAGTAATTAACAATGAATTTGCCAAAACGCTGTCTTCTTATAAATATATAAACCGTGAAGAAGATATGGGTATAGAGGGACTTAAAAAGTCCAAACTCTCATATAATCCCATAATTCTGATTGCGAGGTATAACGCAACATTAAAAAATGATGGAAATTAATTTTTGTAAACCCGACAGTTCCGATATTAAATCACTTAAAAAGCTTTGGCTTTCATCTTTTGATGAAGAACCGAAAGCTGTTGATTTATTTTTTGACAAATGTTTTAATGCAAAACAAACTTATATTGCAAAGTACGGCGAAAAAATCATTTCCGCACTTTATCTTATAAGTGCAAGTTTTAACGGTCAAAAAGCTCATTATCTTTGCGGTGCGTCAACCCATAAAGATTTTCGCAAGCAAGGCATTATGAGCAAATTAATTAAATACGCTCTTGAAGATTCGGCAAAAAACGGAGATAAGTATTCCTTTCTTTTCCCTGCAAACGATAATCTTTATAACTATTATCAAAATTTCGGTTATCGTGAAAACTGCATTGCTTATATTTCCGATTTTTCAAGAAATGATTTACTTTCTTTGCAGGAATTAAATTTCAGCGAAAATAATATTCTCAAGCAGGGTAATGACTTTAAGAATTTTGCTGTCGAATATTATTCAACATATAATATAAAAAATGTTAAAAGCAAAAATTATTTTGCATTGTTTGAAGAAAATGAAAATACGGCAGAAGTATTTTACTTTGAATTTGAAAAAAACAATTTAAAAAATATGATAAATGATATTCTGCAAAATACCGATGCCGAATATTTCAGATTTACACATAACAAAATATTTGAAAACGCACAAAAAATCCGATATGGAATGGTAAAATCGCTTGACAGCAAAATCACCGTACCAAAGGATATTTATATAGGAATAACATTAAATTAAGTATAGAAAGGGTATTGCTATGTTTTATTTATTTTTAGCAGACGGATTTGAAGAAACCGAGGCTCTTGCACCGCTTGATATGATGCGCAGAGCAAAAATTGAAGTTAAAACAGTAGGAGTTACAGGCGAATTTGTAACAGGCTCACACGGTGTTACCGTTAAAGCCGATTTAAAACCCGAAGAAATACCATTTAATAACATTGACGGCGTGGTTCTTCCAGGCGGTATGCCGGGAACCGTTAATCTCGGTAAATCGGAAACTGTGACTAAAGCGGCTGTTTACTGTGCAGAAAACGGCAAAATTACCGCTGCCATCTGCGCCGCTCCGTCTGTTTTGGGTAACCTCGGAATACTTAAAGGTAAAAAAGCAACCTGTTTCCCCGGATTTGAAAAAGAACTTGAGGGAGCAACATACACCGCTGCTCCTGTTGAAATTGACGGCAATGTAATTACAGGCAAAGGCGCAGGCTGTGCAATTCTCTTCGGCAAAGCTATTGTAGAAAAAGCAGTGTCTGCCGAAGCTGCAAACAAAGTCTGCGGTGATATGCAATGCCCATAATAAATATAAAAGAGCAAAAAAATTCACTAAGAGCAAAGCATAAGAAAATCAGAACAGCCTGTCCAAAAGAAATCAGAGCCGCTCTTGACAAAACATTGTTTGAAAAATTTGTTGATTTGAAAGAATATAAAGAGTGCAGTATTCTGTTTGCGTTTGTATCTATGCCGATAGAAATTAACACCTACCCTATTCTTGAAAAGGCGATTGCAGATGAAAAAATACTTGCTCTGCCAAAATGCAGACAAAGCGAGCCTGTTATGGATTTTTATAAAGTAACATCACTAAGTCAGCTTATAGAGGGCAAATATTCCATTATGGAGCCTGATACAGAAGTCTGCGGCAAAATTACCGATTATTCAAACGGTCTTTGTCTTGTACCCGGATTAAGTTTTGACTTATACGGCTATCGGCTTGGTTTCGGAAAAGGCTATTATGACAGATTTTTAGAACAGTTTGGCGGTACAACGGCAGGTCTTTGCTACTCAAGATGCATTGAGCAAAAACTACCGCACGGAATATATGACAAGGCTGTTGACATAATAATAACTGAAAAATTCACAAACGATACACGAAATGTGTTTGAAAAAGGAATGGTGTAAGTGAGCGAAGAAAATAATATTCAGAACCTTGAAGAAAAGCGTCGTCAAAAAGCAAAAAGCTTTACTTTAAATATTCAGGACGACATCTATGACGAATCCGCAAAAACAGAAAACAACGAACCCGAAGAACTTAACTCTTACAGCGGCGAAGATGTTAAGGAACAGATGGCAAAAAATTCTAAGCAGGCTTTAAAAAAGAAAAAGAAAATAGACAAAAAACTTTCAAAAGCCAAAAATAAGCGTAACCGCAGAGTTTTCAGAGTTATCTGGTTGGTTTCCGTTATAATTGTCGGTGCTATGGCAGGTATGTTCTTTGT
>ENA-OOXC01000570-OOXC01000570.1-human-gut-metagenome-genome-assembly--contig:-NODE-570-length-27216-cov-2.945584_pt1 | contig 27216 bp, 32 predicted proteins | sample MGYA00241578_ERZ501325 | MGnify/ENA primary metagenome ERZ501325 (study PRJEB25962, sample SAMEA2042737) | human gut metagenome | biome: human gut; feature: human-associated habitat; material: faeces...
TACCGAGCGCGTAGTGGACTTTCACCACCTAGTTATCGCCCATGCTGGGCGCACGGCATGAAAAAAACCGCCTAGTGTAGAGGCGGCTTCCTTCAAACTCAAACTTTGCAGGGACAGCCGACCTCACACAATCGGTTATCTCTATTCTTATTATAACAGTTTTTTTGTTATTGTCAATTTGCCTCCCGACGCAAAACCTCTGCCAGAACCTCAATGCCACGGCAAATATCCTCAGTGGAGGCGTACTCTGCCGGGTTATGGCTGATGCCTGCGCGGCAGGGAATAAACAGCATTGTAGTGGGGCAGATTTTCGTCATATGCATAGCATCATGGCCGGCGCCGCTGTTCATGTGCAAGAAGCTGAAGCCCTTTTCCGCACATATCGCTTCGCTCTGTGTGGCCAATGCCTCATCCAGCGCCACCGGACTGTCTGCTGTCAGCATTTCAATCTGCACGCCGACGCCGTCGCAGACAGCGACGTTTTCGGCCTGCTCGCGGATGCTTTGCAGCACGCGCTCAATGCTTGTCTTATCAACGCCACGCACATCAACCCACAGCGTAACTGCTCCAGGCACAACGTTAATCGAACCGGGCTCTACGTCAACCACGCCAACGGTACCGACACTGCCGTTGGCTTTTTCTGTTTCCGCAGCCTCGTTCACCGCCAAAATAAGCTTAGCAGCGCTGACGAGCGCATCACGGCGCATGCCCATCGGCGTTGCACCGCTGTGGTCTGCCACGCCTTTAATATGAATCTTAAAGCGTGTCGGTGCCGCAATATTATGCACGATACCAAGCTGGTGCTGCGTCTGCTCCAACACCTTGCCCTGCTCGATATGCAACTCCGCAAAGCACTTATAGCTGCCGGGAGCAATTACGGCATCACGATAAGCGTCAGGATTGCAGCCCCATTCACGCAAGGCCTCGATAAAGCTGATATCCCCTTTCTTGGCTCCCTTATTCAGCTGCTCCGGTGCAGCGCTGCCTGTCAGCAGCTTACTGCCCATAGTTGCAAAGCCGAAGCGGCTAGATTCCTCAGCACGGAAAATAATCACCTCAATGCTGCGCTCAAGCTCCTCGTCCTGCAGCATATACAGCGCCTCCAGGGCGCCTACGACACCGCACATGCCGTCATAGGCACCGCCATGGATTACAGTGTCCAGATGCGAACCGCTAGCCACCGGCGGCATCTGCGGCTGTTTGCCATCGCGACGCAAGAACACATTACCCACAGCATCGGTGCGGATTTGCAAATGCAAATCCTGCACCTGCTCCAACAGCCAGCTCTGAGCTTTTTTATCCAGTGGACTGTAGGCAAGACGGGTAACGCCCTCTTCACTGTCCGTAAAAGCAGCCAAGCCTTGTAAAAGTTTAGCTACACGTTCATGATTTACCTGTAACATTTTTATTCCCCCTTCATTCGGAAATAGCAACAAAAAATATATAATAAAGATGACAGCTTTATTATACTTGCTTTTTAAGCATCACACAAGAGCGGCACTTCATCTGAAAATCCGAGATTATGGAAAGTTTTTTACACTTTTGCTAAAAACTCCTTGCAATTAATGTGAAATCCACGTAAAATTATCATAGTAAAATTTAAGAAAAGAGGTTATTTATTTTGGAACGCAAAGTTATTCAAGTTGAAGAACGTCCGCCATTACTACTTAATATTCCGTTAAGTATCCAGCATCTGTTCGCCATGTTCGGCTCTACCGTGTTGGTTCCCTTTTTATTCAAGGTCAACCCTACCACCTGCCTGTTCATGAACGGCTTGGGTACCCTGCTCTACATCTTCATCACCAAGGGCAAAATTCCTTCCTATCTCGGCTCCAGCTTTGCCTTTATCTCTCCTGTACTGCTGATTATGTCCACCTCTGCCTATAACCATGCACAGTCCGGCTTTATCGTTTTCGGTCTGCTGTTCATGCTTTTCTCGCTGATCATTCACTGCGTAGGCACCAAATGGATTGATGTCATCTTCCCGCCGGCAGCAATGGGCGCAATCATCGCTGTTATCGGCCTGGAGCTGGCACCTGTTGCAGCCAACATGGCGGGCTTGACCGGTGATAACATTAATATGGTCAACGTCGCTATTTCCATGTTCACGCTGGCTGTGGGCGTTATCGGCTCCGTTGCCTTCCGCGGCTTTATGAGCATCATCCCGATTCTCTTCGGCGTTGTCTGCGGTTATGTTTTTGCAGCTATCATGGGTATCGTAAACTTCCAACCGGTAATCGACGCTCCCTGGTTCCAGGTACCGCATTTCTACGCTCCGGTTTTCGATATCAACGCCATTATGATTATCGCTCCGGCAGCACTCGTTGTTTTGGCTGAGCATATCGGCCATCTCGTAGTAACCGGCAACATTGTTGACCGCGACCTGATTAAGGATCCGGGCCTCTCCCGTTCCCTGTTTGCTGACGGCCTTTCTAATGTTATCAGCGGCTTTGCCGGCGCAACTCCGAACACTACCTACGGTGAAAACATCGGCGTTATGGCAATCACAAAGGTTTATAGCACCTGGGTTATCGGCGGCGCTGCTGTCATGGCAATCATCCTTTCCTTCTGCGGTAAGCTCAGTGAGCTGATTCACAGTATCCCCGTTCCTGTTATGGGCGGCATATGCATCCTGCTGTTCGGCGTAATCGCTGCCAGCGGTATCCGCGTACTGGTTGAACGTCAGGTAGATTACAGCAAATCCTCCAACCTCGTAATGACCTCTGTTATTATGATTATCGGCCTTTCCGGTGCGAAGCTCTCCTTCGGTGCCTTTTCCGTACAGGGCATGGTGCTGGCAACCGTTGTTGCTATTATTATGAGCCTTGCCTTCAAGCTCTTTGAATACCTGCACCTGCTGAACGAATAAGACTACTAAAGCACAAAACCGCTGCAGAAGCTCTGCAGCGGTTATTTTACTGTTTACGACCGGAGCCTGCACCCGCAGGCTTGTCTTTTTTTATTTTAGAAACGGAAATCTCTTTCACCCTGAGCAATTTTTTGCAGACGCTCTACGCAAACCTCACGCACCTTTTCCTGCGGAATGTTCGGCAACTCGGCCTGCACCAGTTTTTCGCCCAAAGCCTTAGTTGCCGGAGAAGCATAATCCTCCAGATATTCCTTCAGCGTCAGCAGCGCATTAGGATGGCAGCAGTTCTGGATCTGCTTGGACTTGCACAGCTCCATAAATCTGTCGCCGGTACGTCCTGCACGATAGCAGGCAGTACAGAACGATGGCAGGAAGCCTAATTCCATCAGCCATTCAATTACTTCATCCAAAGAACGTTGGTCAGAAACGTCAAACTGCTCGGTATCAGTCGGGCGCACATCCTCGGTGTAACCGCCTACGGAAGTACGCGAGCCTCCACTGATCTGAGAAATACCAAGATGCAGCGCCTTTTCACGCACAGCCTGATTTTCACGTGTAGAAATAATCATACCTGTATACGGAACAGCAATGCGGATAATCGCAATAATCTTGCAGAAGGTTGCATCATCAATACCGTTGTCAAAAACGCCCGGGTCGATATCATCGGCGCGTTTGATACGCGGTACGCTGATGGTATGCGGACCTACGCCGTGTACTGCCTCCAGATGCTCGGCATGCATCAAAAGGCCGGCCAGTTCGTAGCGGTAACGCTCCAAACCGAACAGTACACCCAAGCCTACATCATCAATGCCACCTTCCATCGCTCTGTCCATTGCCTCCGTATGGTAAGCGTAATTGTGCTTCGGTCCGCGCGGATGCAGGTTCTCATAGCTTTCCTTATGATAGGTTTCCTGGAAGAGGATATAAGTACCAATGCCTGCTTCCTTCAGTTTGCGGTAATTTTCTACGGTAGTAGCCGCAATGTTTACGTTTACGCGGCGGATAGCGCCGTTTTTATGCTTAATAGAATAAATTGTCTTAATGCAGTCCAGAATGTACTCAATCGGATTGTTTACAGGATCCTCGCCGGCCTCCAGCGCCAAGCGCTTATGGCCCATATCCTGCAGTGCGATAACCTCGGCACGTACTTCGTCCTGCGTCAGCTTTTTGCGTCCGATATGCTTATTAGTTGCATGGTAAGGACAATATACGCAGTGATTGATGCAATAATTGGATAAATACAGCGGAGCAAACAGCACTATACGGTTGCCGTAAAAGTCCTTTTTAATCTGCTCAGCCAGAGTAAACATTTCCTGCACCAGCTTTTCGTCCTCACAGGCAAGCAATACGCTGGCCTCACGATGGCTTAAGCCCTTGCGCAGCTTGGCCTTGGCAATAATCTGCTCCAGCAGCTCCTTGTTGTTTTTGTTGGCCTCAGCATAAGCAAGTGTGTCGAGGATTTCCTCATGACAGATAAATTCTTCGGCCTTCATTGATTTTGCATTATACATTTTGTCTCCTCCTTACAGGTCAGTAGTATCTTTCCCGTCAGATAGTTGATATTCAGCAGTCTATTCCTTGGCAGTTACGTTGGAATAAGCAGTTTTGGCATTCACACCGGCAAGCAGTCCCAGCTTACCGCTCATAGCGCTGATAATATCCTGCGGCGCATCAATGGCGACGCAGATAATATTAACATCCTTCTGGCGATATGGCAGGCCCATGCGGCCGATAATATAACTGCTGTAGGTGTGTAAAATTGCGTTAAGCTCTTCTACAGCCTCAGGCTGCGTTACAATCAGAGAGATAACAGCTACTCTTGTTTCCATACTTATCACCCTTCTCTTTTCGGAACTTAGGCAGAATCTAAATCTGCTATATTTTGCTGAATATATCTATAATAGTATACCATATTTCACGAAAATTGTGGTATACTAAACCTATAAATATTTATCTGCTTGTAAACAGCTTATAACAAAAGGAGCCATTATAATGCTGAATATATTTTTCTCTTTATTTCTTTTGGGCATGCTGGTCGTTTTATGCGGCAAGGCAATCCGCCGCGCCATGCACCAGCAGCAGCCGTTAAACAGCAAGGAAGCCGCTCTGCTCATAGCGCTTTCGCTTGGCTGTCTTTTCGCCCTGAACGCCGGCGTCAGCGCCGTCTACAAAACTCAGCTGCTTTTCTACTGAAAAGAGCGCAGCCCGGCTGGAGCAAAATGCTAATTTAATGATTGATGATGAGCTAGAAGGAACACTTTCATTGCAATTAGATAACGTAGATTTTGATCGATTATTGCGTTCTGTCGCAAAAATCCCCCTTAAAGCCTTTTAAAGCTTCTATAATTAATTCTGCTTCAGCAAATTAATAGTTGGTTACCTTCAGCTCGAAATAGCCTTGAGGATGGTCGCATACCGGACATTTTTCCGGAGCCTTTTCAGCGATAACAATCTTACCACAGTTAGTGCAGATCCAAACCTTTTTCTCTTCACGTTGGAATACACGGTCATTCTCAATGTTTGCCAAAAGCGCACGATATCTTTCTTCATGCTCTTTTTCAATCTTGCCTACTTCTTCAAACAGGAATGCAATTTTATCAAAGCCTTCCTCTTTGGCAACCTTGGCAAATGCGGCATACATTTCGGTCCACTCATAGTTTTCGCCTGCAGCTGCATCCTTCAGATTTTCAATAGTCTGGGGAACAGCGCCGCCATGCAATGCCTTAAACCATAATTTGGCATGCTCTTTTTCATTACCGGCAGTTTCGGTAAAAATAGCGCCAATTTGGTTATAGCCTTCTTTTTTGGCTGCACTTGCATAATATTGGTACTTAGTATGAGCCTGAGATTCTCCCGCAAAAGCGGTCTGCAGATTTTTTTCAGTCTTGCTGCCTTTTAACTCCATTTCCAATTCCTCCTCTTGAAAACGACGCAACAACCTTCCTAAAACAAAGCTTATACAGCTTTAATATCAGTTTTGGTCATCACCCAAAACTTCTTCGCTTACAGGGTGCTCTGCCATTTCCTTTTGGCATTCGGGACAGATACCGCTGAAAACAATGTCATGGTGATTCATTTTGTAGCCGGTTACAGCAGCTACCTTTTCATCCATATCCGGAATATAATCAAAGTTTTCTACGTTCATGAACTTACCGCATTCAGTGCATTTGATGTGGTAATGTCTTGCGAGGATATGATCAAAACGATCGGCACCGCTCGGAACGGAAACCTTGCTCAGCAAACCGCTTTCAACCAGAGAATTAAGGTTGCGGTAAACGGTACCTTTGCTGATATCAGGATACTCCATAGTAATGCGATCATATACTTCTTCAGCAGTAGGGTGATCTGCTAAAAAACGTACAGCCGCGATAACAAGTTGTCTTTGAATAGTGTTTCTTTTAGCCATTTTCATCATCCTTTATCAAAAATAATTCTCATTTAAAATTATACACCCTACGTCAAAATTGTCAAGTATTTTTAGTACCAATCTACAAAATAATCACAAATAAATTTCTACTTTTTTTGCTGTTGTCTAGCAGATAATCAATTCATTCTTAATTCTAAAATTACTCAATAGGAAAAATATAACAAAGAATAGAAAATGCTTCTCATTAACACTTTATTCAAGACATGAAAAAAATACTGTCAGAACTTCGTCCGACAGTATTAGTTAACCTATCTCATTTATTCGTTTTTTTCCCAGATGAGCTGTACAGGCAGATTAGAGGCTCCCGGAGGCGACCAGATAAAGCTGTATTCGCCTGCTTTCAGCTGAGCAAGCTCAATCGCTTCCTCTATTTTCGAGCCTAAGCACACCGTGCGTTCAGGCAACGCCAACAGCTGACGCTCACCCTTAGTTTTGTTTTCCAGTACACCATAACCGGCAAACGGTCCGCCGATCGGATTCAAAATAAAGCTGACAGGCTTTTTACCGGCAACAGTAAAGTTTACCTTATAGATAACGCCGTAGTTGCCGTAGTTTTCCGCAGGCAGTCCGGTAGTAGCATCAACGCCCTTGGCATAGCCCTCCTGCGAGGTTGCCAGCTCCAGCATGAGCGGTTTTTCCGGTGCCTTGACAGGTTTCTTCAGCGTATAGTTCCAGTCTGCAGCCTCAAATGTACCGCGTAGCGGATGCTCGTCCATCGGCTGAATTGCGGCAGCTTCGTTAAACAGCTCCAAATCACTCTTCGTTTCACACATCAGCACACTCACCTCAACCGGCTTGTCAAAGTGCAGGTCAACAGTTGCCGTGTACAGCTTATCCGTCGGCAGAATAATGCCGCGTCCGCTGAGCAGCTCGCGGCTGCCGCCAAAGCCCAGCTTGCCCTCCTGCGGCTTTTGGCTGCTGTCATCAAAATATTCCTTCTGGGAATTCTTGCCGTCGCGCATATAATCATAAGCAAAGCCGGCTGCGCCGCTGCGTGTTACCTTGTAATGCACCGGGCGCAGATTATCCGTATTCTTCAGCATTACCGCCAGCTTTTTCTTACCGGCAACACCATTGACATGATGCAGGAACAAACGCACATCACCCTCAACCTTATCACGATAAAGTATACCATTACGATAAACAGTTTCCGGACTGTCGCTAAAAAGCAGCTTCGGACCGTTGGCGACAAAATCCGCCTGCGCCTGCTCTGTAACATAATCCTCAGGAATAAACACCGGTCGCTGCTGTGCGCCTGCCACGTTCAGCATGCCACAGGATATAGTAACAATAAAAGCCTGCAAGGCCTTTTTTAAGTTCATCAAATCACTCCCTTGAACACACAAAAAAACTTTCCGCAGCCAAAATTATTCCCTATAATTAAGGCTGCGGACTCAGTAACAATATTCTAAGATTTTTACTTCAGGCTGTTTTGATAATCAGCCATAAACTGCGCCAGACCTTTATCTGTCAGCGGATGGACAATCATCTGCTCCAGCACTTTAGTAGGAATAGTTGCAATCTGACAACCGGTCAGCATAACCTTTTCCACGTGCTCCAGATTACGGATGCTGGCAGCAATTACCTCGGTAGTAATGCCATACAGCTTAAAGGCTTTGACAATATTTTCTACCAGCTGTACGCCGTCTTCACCGATATCATCCAAACGGCCAATAAACGGGCTGACATAGCTGGCACCTGCGCGTGCGGCCAGCAAAGCCTGAGCCATGCTGAATACCAGCGTTACATTAGTTTTAATGCCTTCTGCGCTCAGAATTTTTACTGCCTTCAGGCCTTCCGGAATGCAGGGGATTTTGATAACGATGTTATCCGCAATCTTTACCAGACCAGCTTGCGTGCTTCCTCTACCATGCCGTCACATTCGGTGCTGATAACCTCAGCGCTGACAGGACCGGCAACCAGCTTGGCAATTTCCGGGATAACCTCAGCCTGTGTACGACCGCTTTTGGCAATCAGGCTCGGATTGGTTGTAACACCATACACAACGCCCCAATCGACAAATTTGGCAATCTCCTCTACATTAGCAGTATCCATAAAAATCTTCATTTTTAACTAACCCTCTTTACAAATCAAATTCATATTTTTGTTATTTATTATTGTGCTTTATCGCGCGTCCTTACAGTACTTTTCCTTCTCCTTCGCCAGACGCGGGAAAAAGTATCAGAGGCGACGCGACGGCGACAACGGCGTACGCCCTTGTACTCCTAGGAGCCGTCGCAAAGCTCGCCGCAAGCGGCATTAGCACGCCCAAACAGCTTCTCACTTCGCTTCACTCGTGACAAGCTGGTGCTTTGCGTCTATGATGCTTTATCGCGCGTCCTTACGGAAGTACGACTACCTTCTCAGCATGAGTCTGCGCCGGCAAGCTCATGGTCATCATGCTGCTCCAAACCAGCAGCTTATCACCTTTTTTAATCTTAGCGAAGTCTGCGCACGCATTTGCATCAATCGTCGCAATAACGTCATTATTGGCATTAAGTACGGTTACATAACTTCCATCCTTAGCAAGGCTTGCCTGTGCTACCTCAAAAAAACTTGCAGGCTCTTCGCTGTCTTCGATAACAATCGCCAGAGCATGGCTTTGCGGCGGCATGCTGCGAGTCATAGTTGCGGAATAATAAGCAGTAACCTTCTGGCCTTCCTTTAAAGCATAGGGCAGACGCAGCTTACCGCTGGCACCCTCCACAACGTAGGTATCACGGTCAACAATGGCTGCAACCATATTTCTGCTGCCCTCACCCTTAATAATGTACATGCCATTCTCTACAGCAACTATTTCGCCACGGGTAACATAGGTTCCCGGTGCGCGCATTACCTCAGGATTTGCCTGCACCTCGTCCAGGGGAGAGGATTGAGCCGCATCAGCGGCGAAAGCACTGCCGGCACCCAACAGCGCCATGCAGGAAAATACTAAAGCGATTTTTTTAAGTGATTTCATAATATATACCTCCAAGATATTGCTTTTGTTTATGTTTATAAGTATAGCATAAGATTATGGCAAAATCATGGCAGTTTTAATTAATTCTTTACTTGTTGCTGAAATGTACAGCGATTTCCGTAACGGTAGCAGCAGCCTTCCACAGGCAATCCTCATTGAAATCGAAGTGACTGTTGTGATGACCTGCCGCAATCTTAGTGCCGTACATCATGTACAGGGCACGGCCGCCGTGTTGCTGTACGCGCTCCATGAAGTAACCGCAGTCCTCGCTGCCGCCCATGTCCACATATTCAACAACCTCGTCATAATGACATTTTTCCTCAATCAGCTCTGCTACCTCATGGCCCAGCTCCTTGTCAGCAAAGCAAGCAGGTGCAGCACCGGCCATAGTGATTTTTACCTTAACGTCATACATAGCGGCGCAGGCATTAAGAATGCGTTTAGCCTCAGTAACCATGTATTCATCAATTTCTGTAGTAGCACCGCGTGTTTCCAGCTTAATAGCAGCGATATCAGGCACAACATTGCGTCCGGTGCCGGCGTTGAGTACGCCTACGTTAATACGGCTGGAGCCCTTGCTGTGACGGGGAATAGTATTCAGGGAAATTGCAGCCTGTGCTGCTGCCAGCAAAGCGTTTTTGCCCTGCTCCGGAGCAGCGCCTGCATGAGCAGATACACCGGTAAATTCCGCATCCAGCTTCGTAGTTGCCAGAAAACCATCAGTCATCGTTACCAAGCAGTTGTCGGCAGTAGCCTTGAAGCCAATATGACCGCCGAACAGGTAATCGACATCGTCAACTACGCCGGCGTTCATCATAGCAAAAGCACCGCGCACGCCCTCCTCTGCCGGTTGGAAAATCAATTTAATTGTTCCTGCCAAACGTGCTTTATTAGCGGCAAGCAGCTTTGCTGCCGACAGGCCGATGGTTACGTGACCGTCATGACCGCAGGCGTGCATAGCCTTTTTATGTTCGGAAGCAAAGCCTTCCTTTGCCGGGCGATGCTCGTCGCAGCGCTCCTCTTCTACATCGTTGCAGTCCATATCAAAGCGGAAGGCAACTGTTTTACCCGGTTTATCTGTTTTAAGAGTTGCCACAATACCGGTCTTGCCGCCTGCCATCTTCTTTACCAGCTCCGGATCCGCACCTTCGTTGATTGCTCTTTGCATATAATCAGCCAGCTCTGCCTCGCTCGGCACGCCCATCATAGATTTTTCGTCAATAACGTCAGCGCCGAATTTAACATCATAGCCAAGCTTTTTCAGCTCACCGATAATCATGCTTGCCGTACGGAATTCCGTCCAGCCTGTTTCCGGATGTCTGTGCAAATCTCTGCGGCGTTCGACCATTTCATCTTTTAATTCTTCAGCCTGTTGCCAAATTGTTGCCATGTTTCTTACCCCCATTAAAAAAGTACAGTCTGCTCACTGTCTAAAGGCAGATAAACCTCACTCTTATCTTTTAAACGATTGTTATTATCCACCCACTGTCCGCACGGACATTGTATTACAGCGGTAGGCAGCGCCCAAGCCAAATGTTTGCCGCAATCAGGACAGATATATTCTACCTGCAGCCTGTCACGCTCTTTTTTCTTCATAAATAAAGCGCACCTCCTGCTTCTTCTTGCGTTTTTTATTATAGCACATTTGTACCATTAAGAAAATGCTTTGACGGCAGTAAGTATTAAAAGTAAGTAAGTTAAGCAACTGCTTCATTTTATTTATCACTGTCCTGCTCCTGTCTGTTCGTGTTTTTTCTGTGTCTTTCAGGTTTAACTTGTATTTATGTGCTATAATTAAGCTGATTTAATAACAGTCAGGAGGTTATATTATGACTAAGATAAAACAAATGCTTTGTGCTCTGCTTACCGTCTGCCTGCTGCTTATCGGCAGTGCCAATGCTATGGCAGCACAGCCTGATGTGCCAAGCATCAGTGTCAGCGCCAACGCAACTATCGAGGTAGCACCGGATACTGCCGTTATCAGCTTTGATGTCAACGGCAAGGGACGTACCGCTGCCGAAGCAACAAGTGCATCTGCCGCCAAAATGGATAGCGTTAAGCATAATCTGCTTGGCTGCAATATTTTGGGTAATGATATCACAACAACAAGCTATACACTTTACCCCGATACCGATATCAAGGGTAAAATCACCGGTTATACCGCCAGCAACAGTGTGCGCATCAAGCTCAAGGATATCGGCAAGCTTGGTCCTGTAATTGATAAAATCAGTGCAGCCGGCGTTGATACGATCAATAATATTTCCTTCAGCGTCAGCAACAGAGAACTTTACCGCAACAAACTGCTGGCTCAGGCTGTTGAAAACGCACGCCAGCAGGCTGCAGTTGTCGCCAATGCCGGCGGCCGCACACTAGGCAAGCTGCTGAGCGCCAATATCAGCAGTTACAGCGGCGGCATGGAGCGCTCCTATGGCAATATGAAGCTGATGGCTGCTGCCGACAGAGCTGCTGCCCCCGAAACAAGCATCGCTGCGCAGGAAATTACGATAAAAGCCAGCGTTGATACCGTTTTTGCTATGGAATAAATTGCTGCACGCTAAAAACTGCTGCCGCGCGTTACAGACGCAGGGCAGCAGTTTTTGCGTCAGAAGGCAAGCCTTCCGCATTAGTGATTTTATTTTTTTGGCAGCTTGTAAGCTTGCAGTGCCTGCAAAAGCTCCGCACTACCTGGCGCATATTGGGTGCACAGCTCCTTGAGCGCGGCGAAGTTTTTCAGCTCCACGCCCCACAGGAAGCAGTCTGCCTCATCATAGGCAGCAACAACGATAAACTTTTTTGCATCCAGCGGTGTTTTGCCCAAATCATCCGTCAGCATAATATAGTCCGTGCCAAAATCCATACCATAAACCGTGATATTTTCTTCCGGAGTAGTGTCCTCCCAAAAGCCCAACTTATCAAAATCAGCAGCAGTAAGCATAATACACCTCGTTTTCATATAATCTAGCCTTAATATAACATGTTGCGCTGTCATTTGCAACTTTAGCTGTTGCGGCATACAACTTAAATTAAAGCTTCACCTTACTGCTATTCCTATAGCAAATGTGTCGTACACCATTTTTTACTATAAGTTAACAAGGAAACATCAAGTATAAAATACATTTTGTAAATAAAATTAGCGTTTTTTCATAAAATTCTGCCCTATCCTACCCGAAATTGCCATTTAGGGTAGGGACATTTTCGCATAAACATGTCATAATATACTTAAAGAACGAAACAACTGCTTCCGTTCATGTAGAGAAATATAAAAATGTCCTATTGTTGAATAACATCTGGAGGTGCAATTTATGGCAAGCTTAACTGTAAACCCCGACTATAAGCTTATCGGCAACAATATCAAACAGATGCGTACCAAATCGCAGGTATCTCAACAAAGTCTGGCAAAGGCAATTAATATTTCGCAAACACACATGAGTAATCTGGAAAACGGTAAAACCGGCGTGAGCCTGGCTATTGCTATCCGTATCGCCCAGCATCTGCGTTGCAGTCTTGATGCGCTGATTTTTGGTGAAGATAAAAAAACTTATGCGTTAGAGGCCAAGCCGTTAAGCGCCCACACGGCTGATGAATTCAACCAGCTTTTGAAGCGCTCTCTGGCAGAAATGATGTTTCAATGCCTGCAGCACCCGGAAGGCAAGCAGGCAAAATAAGCAAGCAGTTTTACTGCTCTTCTAAGCTGAATTTTTCAAAAAATAAGTTTAAAAGTCTTTACTAAATGAGAAAAAACAGTTATGATTATATGTAAGGCTTTTAAGCTATCTATAATTGGAGGTAATGTAAATGAAAAAATTAGTGTTAGTCTTAACTATGCTGCTTGCTTTTGCCTGCAGCAGTATGGCCTTTGCTGCCGACGGCGGCGATTTGAACAAGGAGCAGAAAACCGCTGAAAAGATGATGACCTCTCTCGATGTGGATGCTGCTGCCGGCTATGCTGCTCTTGCTCCCACACTGAGCGCTGATCTTAACAAAGCTCTGGGCGAGAAAAACTTTGCTGCTATCCAAAGCCAGGTAAAAAAACAATTCGGTTCTTTGAAAGAAACCAAATTCCATAGCTTTGAGCGTTTTGACCAAGGCGACAGAGTAACCTATATTGCAGCCTTCTCTAAAGAAAACGTTGTTATCATGACCTTCATGTTTGGCAAGGATGCCAAACTGCAAAACTTCAGCTTCTCTCCGTACAAAGCTCCGGAAAAAGCTCCTGCTGAAAAGAAATAATTCTCTTTGAACTGCATCCTGCCAAAGTGTGGGATGCAGTTTTTTTATTGCTTATAACCAACCTTTCGCTTATAATTAAATTATCCAAAATTTTTTAGGGAGTAGGTATATATTTATGGAAAGAGAAAGCTTTTCCTCACGCCTTGGCTTTATTTTAATATCTGCCGGCTGTGCTATCGGCTTAGGCAATGTCTGGCGTTTCCCGTTTATTACGGGCTTATACGGAGGTGCCTCCTTCGTTTTAATTTATCTTTGTTTTTTGCTGCTTTTGGGCCTGCCCATCATGGTAGCGGAATTCGCTGTCGGCCGTGCGAGTGTACGCAGCGCTGCAAAATCCTTCGACGTACTGGAGCCTGCCGGTACAAAATGGCATCTTTATAAATACGGTGCTATTGCCGGCAATGTTCTTCTGATGATGTTCTACACCACTGTTTCCGGCTGGATGCTGTATTATTTCTACAAAATGGCTGTCGGCGGCTTCGTGGGACTGGACGCAAAAGGTGTCGGCAACGTGTTCGGCAGCCTGCTGAGCGACCCTGTAACCATGGCAGGCAATATGATTATCATCGTTCTCTCCTGCTTCGGTGTCTGCTATCTGGGCGTAAAGGCCGGCGTTGAGCGCATCACCAAAAATATGATGGCATGCCTGCTGCTGCTCATGCTGATTTTAGCAGTAAACTCCATTACTCTGCCCAACAGTGCTGCAGGCCTTAAATATTATCTCTATCCTGACTTCAACAGAGTTCTGGAGCACGGTATCCGTGAGGTAGTCTTCGCCGCTATGGGACAGGCCTTCTTTACGCTGAGCCTTGGCATCGGCGCACTGGCTATCTTCGGCAGCTACATCGGCAAGGAACAGCGCCTAACGGGTGAAGCAATGTGGATTATGGCACTGGATACCTTTGTAGCAATTGTTTCCGGCCTGATTATCTTCCCGGCCTGCTTCAGCTTCGGCATCAATCCTGACAGCGGTCCGAACCTGCTGTTCATCACCCTCCCCAATGTGTTCAACGCTATGAGCGGCGGCCGTATCTGGGGTACTCTGTTCTTCCTGTTCATGCTTTTCGCAGCCATGTCTACAGTAATCGCTGTATTCGAAAACATTACCTCCTGCATCTGCGATTTAACCGGTTGGGAGCGCAAAAAAACTATTCGCTTTAACATTATTGCGATTATCCTGCTTTCCCTGCCCTGCGTGCTGGGTTTCAACCTGTGGGGCCACATTCAGCCCTTGGGCAAAGGCACCTGCATTCTTGACCTCGAAGACTTCCTTGTCAGCAACAATTTGCTGCCCTTAGGCAGTCTGATTTACCTCAGCTTCTGCACCAGCCGTTACGGTTGGGGCTGGAATAACTTTATTGCAGAGGCAGATACCGGTAAGGGTATCCCCTTCCCCAAATGGATTCGCTTCTATGCTACCTACATTCTGCCGCTGATAGTGCTGTATATCTTCTTCAACGGATACTATGCTATGTTCGTAAAATAAGCTTGCGTTGACAGTTTACGTCAGGGCATTTATAATTATTATATAAATATAAGAACAAAAAGAGGTAAGACTAATATGAGTAAAATTATCCTGACCGGCGACCGTCCTACCGGACGTCTGCATGTAGGCCACTATGTAGGCTCTCTGCGCCAGCGTGTACAGCTGCAAAATTCTGGTGCATACGATAAGGTATATATCATGATTGCTGATGCCCAGGCGCTTACAGACAACGCTGAGCATCCGGAAAAGGTGCGTAAGAACATCATCGAAGTAGCCCTGGATTATCTGGCCTGCGGCCTTGATCCTGCTAAATCTACCCTTTTCATTCAATCCATGGTACCGCAGCTTACCGAGCTGACCTTCTACTATATGAACCTGGTAACTGTATCCCGTCTGCAGCGTAACCCGACCGTCAAGAACGAAATCAAAATGCGTAACTTCGAAGCAAGCATTCCTACCGGTTTCTTCTGCTATCCTATCAGCCAGGCTGCAGATATCACCGCTTTCCGCGCTACTGTAGTCCCTGTAGGCGAGGACCAGCTGCCGATGCTGGAGCAATGCAAGGAAATCGTGCACAAGTTCAATTCCGTTTACGGCGAAACACTGGTTGACCCGGACATCATGCTGCCGCAAAATGACGCCTGCCTGCGTCTGCCCGGCATTGACGGCAAAGCCAAGATGAGTAAATCCTTGGGCAACTGCATTTATCTTTCCGATGAACCGGAGGATATCAAAAAGAAGGTTATGTCCATGTACACCGATCCTGACCATGTACGCGTAGAGGATCCCGGTAAGATTGAAGGCAACACTGTTTTCACCTATCTGGATGCTTTCAGCACCGAAGAGCACTTTGCCAAACTCCTGCCGGACTACGCTAACCTGGACGAGCTGAAGGCTCACTACAAACGCGGTGGCCTGGGTGACGTAAAGGTTAAGAAGTTCCTCAACAACGTGCTGCAAGACGTTCTGGAGCCCATCCGTGAGCGCCGTCACTATTGGGAGCAACGCATTCCTGAGGTTTACGAAATTCTGCGTGCAGGCAGCAAGGAAGCTGAAGCAGCCCCTGCTGCAACACTGCATGACGTACGCGAGGCAATGCGCATCAACTACTTTGATGACGAAGCTCTGATGAACCAGCCCTACGAAAAACAACACTAAGCAATAAACTGCTATCCCCTCTTCCTGTTAGGGAAGAGGGGATTTTTTGTGCGTTGCAAAGCGTAATGCATTACTGCCTGCTGGCAAAATAAAAGACCTACGGTATTTCTACCGTAGGCCAATATTGTAATGTTATTCCTGATTCCTTACATGCAGCTGTGCCAGCGCCTGCTTAGCAGCATGCTGCTCCGAATCTTTTTTAGTGCGACCGCTGCCCTCGCCGATAACAGTATTCCCCAACATTACCTGAGAGGTAAATACTTTGTTATGCTCCGGACCGATACTGCCTAAAAGAACATAATGAATATCTGCATCGCCGTCACGCTGCAGATACTCCTGCAACCGTGTCTTGTAATCATTAAAGATACCATGGCGACAGATGAAATCTATTTCCGACTGCATCATGCCCAACAGGTAGGTCTGTACGACCTCAAAGCCCTGATCCAGGTAGATGGCACCCAAAACAGATTCAAAAGCATCAGCCAGAATGGAGGGGCGCTCGCGTCCTCCGCTCAGCTCCTCGCCCTTACCCAGCTGCAGATAGTCTCCCAGATGAATCTTTTTGGCATATTCATACAGGGAGCCTTCGCAAACCAGATAAGCACGCAACTTAGTAAGCTGGCCTTCAGCCAAATCAGGAAAGTTCTTATACATGTAGGTGCTCACGATAACGCTGAGCACGGAATCACCCAAAAACTCAATCCGCTCATTGTGATGCGGTTTAGGATACTGCTTAGCTTCATGGGCATAAGATGTATGTGTCAGAGCCATATCAAGAAGCTCTAAATCATGCATATGGATACCCAGCCCCTGGCAGAAGCTCTGCAGCTGCTGTGTACGTTTTTCCTGCATTTTAATCAATCCTGCTTATTAATCAACGTATTTTTTGAATACGATAGAAGCGTTATGACCGCCAAAGCCCAGGTTATCGCTCAGGGCAACATTAACAACTTTCTTACGAGCTTCGTTCGGTACATAATCCAGATCCAGCGGACCTTCCGGATCATCCAGATCCTTATCCTGGTAGTTGATGGTCGGCGGAATGATATCGTTTTCGATAGTCATAACGGTAGCAATAGCTTCTACACCGCCGGCAGCGCCCAGCAGATGGCCAATCATGGATTTGTTGGAGCTGATGCACAGTTCGTAAGCATGCTCGCCAAATACCTTCTTGAAGGCAATGGTTTCGCCCAGGTCATTACGATGGGTAGAAGTACCATGAGCATTGATGTAGTCAACCTCTTCCGGTTTTACACCAGCGTCAGCAACTGCTGCAGCAATGCAGGCAGCCGGAGTTTCGCCGGTCGGGTCCGGAGCGGTGATATGGTATGCGTCGCAGTTCATAGCAAAGCCAGCCAGCTCAGCGTAGATGTGTGCGCCACGAGCCTTAGCATGCTCCAGTTCTTCAAGAACCAGAACGCCTGCGCCTTCACCCATTACAAAGCCATCACGCTTTTTGTCAAACGGGCAGGAAGCTGCTTCAGGGTTTTCGTTGTTGGTAGACAGAGCCTTCATGTTAGCAAAGCCTGCAATAGCAATCGGAGAAACTGCAGCTTCAGTGCCGCCTGCCAGCATTACGTCAGCATCACCGTATTGAATGGTGCGCAGAGCGTCGCCGATGCAGTTGGTGCCGGTAGCACATGCAGTTACGATAGCGGTGTTAGGACCTTTCAGACCGGTTGCAATAGCAATCTGGCCTGCAGACATGTTCGGGATTTCCATCGGAATGAAGAACGGGCTGATTTTGGACGGGCCTTTGGAACCAAACTTCAGGGATTGCTCCAGGAAGGTGTGGATGCCGCCGATACCGCTGCCAACGCAAACGCCGCAGCGCAGGGGATCTTCCTTGCTCATATCCAGCTTAGCATCTTCAATAGCCAGCTTAGCAGCAGCAACTGCAAAGTGGGTTACACGGTCCATACGCTTGCCTTCTTTTTTATCAATGAAAGCAGTGTAATCAAAATCCTTAACCTCACCGGCAATTTTTACTGTGAAATCAGTAGTATCAAACTGAGTGATAGGGCCGATACCGGATTTACCGGCAACAAGGTTATTCCAGAAGGTATCCTTACCGATACCGATAGGAGTTACAGGGCCAACGCCAGTTACTACAACTCTTCTTTTACTCAAAATAGTTCACCTCGTAATCAAATTTTTGAAATTTCATCCTTTATGCGCCTGAAGATTTCTTTTACAGGCAGAATTTCCTTGATTTTCCACATATTGGCACCGGTGAAAACAAGACCGGTTTCTACGTCACCCTGCTGTGCACGTGTCAGCGCTCTGATAATACAGAAGCTGTGGGTGCAGTGCTTTAAGCACAAATCGCAGGTGGTGGGTTTAGGAGCTTTATTATCTAAAGATAACTGTGCAAAGGGATTGCGGATAGCGCGTCCCTTATAGCCTACAGGGCTGTCAATCTGCACAACATCTTCTTTAGTCATTTTAAGATAGAATTCTTTTAAAGCAGGTGCGCCGTTGGATTCCTCACTGGCAGCGAATCTGCTGCCCATCTGCACACCGCTCGCGCCCAGCTTCAGAAGCTCGGCAACATCACTGCCACAGACAGCGCCGCCGGCAGCAATAACAGGTATATTAACGGATTTAACAATCTCCGGAAGTATCTCTTTAATAGATTGCTGGGTTCCCAGGTGACCGCCTGCTTCGGTGCCTTCGACAACGATAGCAGAAGCTCCCAGCTTCTCAGAAATCTTAGCCAGTTTTACAGAAGAAACAATTGGTACTACTTCGACACCATATTTACGTCCGACGGCAAAAATATCTCTTGAAAAACCGGCGCCGGCTACGATTAAATCTATTTTCTCTTGTGCAGCGGTAGTTATCAGACCTAAAAACTCTCTTGCCGCAAACATTGCATTAATACCGATAATGCCCTTGCCGCCGGTAAGTTTTCTTGCCAGACGTATTTCTGTACGCAGTTCGTCAAAGCTCATGCCGGACGCTGCGATAAGTCCTATACCGCCTTCTTTAGCTACAGCAGCTGCCAAACGGGCTGTAGACAGCCTGATAGCCATGCCTCCTTGTACAATCGGTACTTCAGCAACAAGTTTACCGATTTTCAGCACTGGTAGTTTCAACAAATATCCCCCATTTCAGGACTAAAGTAGAGTAGCTTGTGTCCGGGAACCCTCAAGGGGTTCCCTAAACATAAGCAGGTAAAGCATTATTTTTCTTCATCCAGCAGTTTAACAGCGTCAGCTACAGTGCGGATTTTTTCAGCTTTTTCATCAGGGATTTCAACACCGAATTCCTCTTCGAAAGCCATGATCAGCTCAACGATATCGAGGGAGTCAGCGCCGAGATCATCGATGAAAGCGGATTCCATCTTTACTTCGTCAGCGTCAACGCTCAGTTGTTCAACAGTGATGTCTCTTACTTTTTCGAAAGTGCTCATTACGATTCACCTCCTTCCAATAGGTAAAGTTGCAGGTCTCCCAAATGGGCCCCCTATTACATTACCATACCACCGTCAACATGTAAAGTCTGTCCGGTAATATAATTGGCGTCATCGCTCACAAGGAAGACAACAGCCTTGGCAATATCAGTAGTTTCACCCAGTTTGTGTAAGGGTATAGAAGTCAGCATACCTTCAACAACTTTGTCGGAAAGTACACTGGTCATATCAGTTTTAATAAATCCGGGAGCAACAGCGTTCACGTTAATACCGCGAGCAGCTACTTCCTTAGCTACGGATTTGGTAAATCCGATTACGCCGGCCTTAGCAGCAGCGTAGTTAGCCTGGCCAGCATTGCCCATCAGACCAACAACAGAGCTGATGCTGACAATTTTGCCGGCTTTTTGTTTCATCATGTATTTGATAGCAGCCTTGGTGCAGTTGAACACACCCTTCAGGTTGGTGGTCAGAACTGCGTCCCAATCCTCTTCTTTCATACGCATCAGCAGACCATCGCGGGTAATGCCTGCGTTGTTTACGAGGATATCAATGCGGCCGAATTCTTTTACAACTTCGTCTACCATAGCAGTAGCAGCTTCGTTGGAGGAAATGTCTGCCTGTACTACGAAAGCCTTACGGCCCATAGCTTCGATTTCTGCAGCAACCTCTTTAGCAGCAGCTTCACTGCCTGCGTAGTTTACAACAACGTCAGCACCTTCTGCAGCGAGAGCCAGTGCGATTGCACGGCCAATACCGCGGGAAGCGCCGGTTACGAGAGCTTTTTTACCTTCTAACTTCATTGCAAGTTCTCCTTATCCTTCAATTCATCATCTGTCATTTAGTCTTCACAAATACATACTGCATGTACGTTTAGGGGAATTGCGAAGCTGACAGTTTAGCCTGGTGAATTATTTATTCAGCTCAGCTAAGGTTTTTTCCAGGCTGGCAGCGTCTTCAACGTTGAGAGCCATCATGCCTTTAGCAATCTTCTTGGTGAAGCCGGTCAGAACCTTGCCCGGGCCAACCTCAACAAAAATGTCTACGCCGCCTGCAACCATGTTGCGTACGCTGGTTTCCCAGAGAACAGGCATAGCAGCTTGTTTAACGAGCAGCTTTTTGATTTCCTCGCCACTGGTAACTTCCTGAGCGGTTACGTTAGCAACAACAGGAACGGTGATATCTTTGATTTCAATCGGAGCCAGAACCTCAGCCAGGCGGGCTGCAGCGGGCTGCATCAGAGTGCTGTGGAAAGGAGCACTTACAGGCAGCAGAACTGCGCGTTTTGCACCGGCAGCCTTCAGAGCTTCGATAGCCTTATTTACAGGATTAACTGCGCCTGCGATAACAACCTGACCGGGGCAGTTGAAGTTTACTGCTTGAACTGCTTCGCCGGATTCAGCTTCTACGCTGCGACAGATTTCTACGATTTTGTCGCTGTCCAAACCGAGGATAGCAGCCATGCTGCCTTCGCCTACAGGAACAGCCTCTTGCATGAATTGGCCGCGTTTGTTAACAATGCGTACAGCGTCAGCAAATTTCAGAGCGCCGGTGTTTACCAGTGCACTGTATTCGCCCAGGCTGTGGCCAGCAGCGATATCGCAGCTTACGCCATGCTCCTTCAGAACTGCTGCACATGCGGTGCTGGCAGTCAGGATAGCGGGCTGGGTATTAGCGGTCAGCTTCAAGTCTTCAGCAGGACCTTCGAAGCACATTTTGCTGATGGAATAGCCAAGAGCGTCATCAGCCTCTTCAAAAATCTGTTTTACAACAGGATATTCATCATAAAAAGCTTTGCACATGCCAACGGTCTGAGAACCTTGGCCGGGGAATACGAATGCGATTTTACTCATCGTGTAAATTACCTCTCTTTCGATAATAATTAACTTTCGATAATAATCAAATATCACCAAGACAAACTAAAATAGTTTGGATTATTTACTCCATTTGAGGACAATGGCAGCCCAAGTCAAGCCTGCGCCAAAGCCGTCAAGAATAATATTATCGCCTTTTTTCAGTGCGCCGGCCTTTTGAGCCTCGCACAGAGCGATAGGAATAGATGCAGCGGAAGTATTGGCGTATTTGTCTACGTTTACCCAAACCTTATCCATCGGCATCTTCAGACGCTTAGCAGCGGAAGTGATGATACGGTAATTAGCCTGATGCGGGAACAGCATATCCAGCTCTTCCGGCTTCATATTCGCCTTAGCCAGAGCACGCTTTGCAGTCTTGCCCATAATCTGGATAGCGAATTTGAAAACCTCCTGACCGTTCATATGAATGGTGTGATCTTTGGCAGCAACGGTTTCTTCGCTTGCCGGATTACGGCTGCCGGTTGCAGCAGGAACTTGCCGCCGTTGCCGTCGGCACCCATATCAATGCCTAATACACCGTAGCCTTCTTCAACCTCGCCAACTACAGCAGCACCGGCACCATCACCGAAGAGAACGCAGGTGTTACGGTCGGTCCAGTTCATAATACGGCTCAAAGTTTCCGCACCGATAATCAGAATCTTGTTATACAGACCGCTCTTAACCATCTGGCTTGCTACAGCAAGGCTGTAAACAAAACCGCTGCAGCCTGCAGCCAGGTCAAACGCAGCTGCGTTTTTAGCACCCAGACGAGCCTGTACCAGGCAAGCGGTAGACGGGAAAATATAGTCGGAGGAAGCAGTACCTACAATAACGAGGTCCAGCTCTTCCGGAGCAACGCCGGCGTCCTTCAGTGCTTCTACAGCAGCATTGTACGCCAGATCGGAGGTTGCTTCTTCCGGAGCAGCGATGTGACGCTGCTTGATACCGGTGCGCTCAGTAATCCATTCGTCACTGGTCTCAACAATTTTCTCCATGTCTGTATTAGTGATAATCTTCTCAGGAACATAATGTCCTAAACCTAAAATACCAACAGCTCTTGTCATTTATCTAATTCCTCATTTCTTTTGATTCCGCAATCTTATCTTTGATGATACTTACAACATCCTGCTCGGCAAAGTCCATAGCTACATGAATAGCATTGGTAATTGCCTTGGCCTTGGAGCTGCCATGGCAGATAATAAACGGCGCGCGGATGCCTAACAGCAAAGCTCCGCCGTATTCGGCAGGATCAAGACGTTTCTTCAGGCCCTTCAGTGCAGGCTTGATTAACAGTCCGCCCAGCTTTGCCAGAATGCCGCCGTTCATAATCGCTTCCTTGATCAGCGTCATAATAGCCTTCGCCAGACCTTCACCGAACTTCAACACAACATTGCCGACGAAACCGTCGCAGACAACTACATCTACCGTGCCTTTGTTGATGTCACGTCCTTCAACATTGCCGATAAAGTTTATCGTCCGAGTATCCTTTAAAAGCGGGTAGGTTGCCAGTGCTTGTTCGTTACCCTTAGTTTCTTCTTCACCGATGTTCAAAAGTCCTACCTTCGGCTGAGAAATTTTTAAAATTTTTTCTGCGTACACCGTACCCATGATGGCACTCTGTACCATATGCTCAGGTTTTGCGTCTACCTTGGCGCCGCTGTCAAGCACTACAGTAGTACCCTTCAGGCTGGGGATCGGCGTTGCAATAGCAGGTCGTTCCACGCCCCTGATGCGGCCTACGCAAAAAAGCGCTGAGGCAACGGCAGCACCGGTGCTGCCGGAGGAAACAAGGGCATCACATTCCTTGTTTCTCAGCAATCCTGCCGCAACTACGATAGAAGCGTCCTTTTTGGACTTAACCGCAATCGCAGGATGCTCGTCCATCGCAATTACCTCGCTGGCATGATGAATAGTAATCTTCGGATTTTTATCCGCACCGTATTTTACCAGCAGCTCACGGATTATTTTTTCATCGCCAACCAAAACAGTTTCGCAGCCATACTCTTTAACAGCGTTGACTGCACCTAAAACAAGCTCTTTGGGACCATAATCGGTACCCATAACATCTACGGCGATTTTCATGCTTCCTGCTCCCCCTCATGCTTAGTTCTGTTATCCAAAGAAACAATAATGAACTTAGCGCGAAAAACCTCTTCGTTATTGTTTTTCACGGAAACAAAAATATAATATTTATCCATGCGGCGGTGCGTAACCACTGCACGGGCTACAAGCACAGCTCCTGCATTGACAGGCAGCTTATACTTGACATTACCTACAGCAGTCAGTGCATATTCCGCATCTACAACTGCCAGAGCCAAAGTATTAGCCATGGCAAACATATAATAACCGCGTGCGATTCCGGTACGTTCAAGCACCATATCCGGTGTAATCTTCAGCGTTGAGATGCCGATTTTATTCAGCTCCAGATCCAGCAGCTCGCCCACGATATCTTTTTTATCAATGGCACGCAGCTTGGTCTGAGCTTCCTCTGCCATAGTACGAGTTCTGGCACGCAGCTCAGGAATTCCCAGAGCAACACGGTCCAGACGAATTGTCTGTACGCTGACATCCAGCATTTTTGCCAGTTGCTCATCAGTGCTGAAGGGATTATCCCTAAGCAGCTTCTTCAAGCTTCTGTGACGTATTAATTTTTTAGAAGAAGTCATTACCTCACCTGCTTTTTAGTACCAGCTCATAATATCTGTTTTTATTATAAGAGCATCGCAGGTTTTTGGCAAGGGCTTTTTAGCAAAAAATTTGTGATATCCCTTACATTTCGCCAATTTCTTTAATTACATAATTAACTATCCGTGAAATCGGAGATCTTACCGTACCATGTAAAAAGCCTCCGGAAAAAATTCCGAAGGCCTTATAAACAGCTTAAAATTATTCAGCTTTAGCAATGACTTGTTTGCCATTGTAGTAACCGCATTCAGGGCAAACGCGATGCGGCATTTTCATTTCATGACATTGCGGGCATTCAACCATGCCAGGAACGCTCAGTTTCCAGTTAGCACGACGTCTGTCACGACGGGCTTTGGACATTTTTCTCTTAGGTACTGCCATTTCTCAATACACCTCCTCAGTGCTATGAAGTGAATTTAATTTTTGATGAATTGCTTTAATGCCGCCAGCCTCGGATCTACAGTGGACCTGTCGCATCCGCAGTCACCATCATTAAGATCAGCGCCACAAACGGGACAAAGTCCCCGGCAGTCTGGCTTACACAGAGCCTGCATGGGCTCTGCAAGCAGCAGCCCTTCACGAAGCGGTTCCGTTATATCAATAACGTCCGAATCGTAGACAAAAGCATCATTTTCAATATGTTCAGCACTTGCCGGATAAAACTTCTCGACAACTTCTGCCCTGGCTACACCTGTAAAATCCTTCAGGCAACGTCCGCAGGTACGTTGTACCTTAGCAGTCATTACAGCCTGCAGTAATAATACATCACCAGCATTGCTCATAGTGCCTTCCAAATTTACTGTACCGTCAATAACAAGCTCTTCAGGTGTTATTTCCAGTTCAGCAGGCGAAAGCTCATAAGCAAGAGTCTTTTCACCGACTAGTCTTTTCTTGATTTCTGCGACATTTATTTTAATCATATTTCACCAATCGTTACAATTATAGCGGTATTACCGCTCTTTGTCAAGTAAAAATGCTTTGTACGGATAAAAACTGTTATCAGTTACTATAACCTCATGCAAATGCCTACAGCTTAATGATTCTGCGGCAGATGTTATATGTATCGCGGGCAATAACCAGTTCCTCGTTTGTCGGGATAACAAAAATTTTTACACGCGCACGGCGTACGCTGATTTCGCGCTCTTTGCCGCGTACCTGGTTAAGGTCCGGATCAATGCGCGTACCGAGATATTCCAGGCCGTTGCAGATTTTATCACGCATAAAGGGAGAGTTCTCGCCCAGGCCTGCGGTAAAGACAATAGCATCTACACCGCCCATTGCCGCTACATAACCGCCGATATATTTTTTTACCTTATAGGCAAAAACATCGATTGCCAGCTGGCTGCGGTCATCGCCGCGGTTGGCTGCACTTTCCAGATCGCGGAAATCGCTGGACAGACCGCTGATACCCAGAATACCGCTGCGGCGGTTCAGGTAATCATCAATCTGCTGCGCATTCATATTTTCCTTTTCCATCAGAAACGGAATAATTGCCGGGTCAATCTCGCCGCTGCGTGTGCCCATAATCAGGCCCTCAAGCGGTGTATAGCCCATGCTCGTATCAATAGATTTGCCGTATTTGATTGCCGCGATGCTGGCACCGTTGCCCAAATGGCAGCTGATGATACGCAAATCATTCATATGCTCCTGCATCAGCTCCGCTGCACGCAGAGCCACATATTTATGTGAAGTGCCGTGGAAGCCGTAACGGCGTACACCATATTTTACATACATTTCATAGGGAAGGCCGTAAAGGTATGCAACCTTCGGCATCGTCTGATGAAAGGCCGTATCAAAAACAGCCACCTGCGGTGTACCGCGCATAATTTCCATGCAGGCATTAATGCCGTACAGGTTAGGCGGGTTATGCAGAGGCGCAATCTCACAGCAGGCCTCGATACCGCGCAGTACGTCACTGGTAATCAGCACGCTGTCGGTAAAGCGCTCGCCGCCGTGCACAACACGGTGACCTACAGCATCAATCTCGGACATGTCTTTGATAACGCCATATTCCTTGCTGGTCAGTGCCTTAATAGCCATACGGATACCAACCTTATGGTCAGGAATTTCCTCTTTTAAATCAATTGTATATTTGCCTGCCGGCGTATGCTTCAGTGTGGAACCTTCCATACCGATGCGTTCAATCAGGCCTTTGGCCATGACACGCTCGCCTTCCATGTTTATCAGCTGATATTTGATGGAGGAGCTGCCACAATTTACTACGAAAACAATCACAATAAGCCTCCCGGTCAACGCCAAAATTAAATCGAGTCTTAAATACCAATACACTATTAGTATACACTATTTGCGGCCAATTGAACAGAAATATTTTCTCAATTCCCAGCCTATGTTATAATATTCACAGAGATAAAATCATGCGAGGTAAAAAATATGCAGGCAACAGGCATCATTGCCGAATATAATCCCTTTCACAACGGTCATCTATATCATATACAGGAAAGTAAGCGCCTGACGCAGCAACCGGTCATTGTCGTCATGAGCGGAAGCTTTATGCAGCGCGGCGAGCCTGCCATTTTAAGCAAATGGCAGCGCGCCTCCTGCGCGGTACAGGGCGGTGCCGATTTGGTGCTGGAGCTCCCTTGCGTCTTTACACTGCGCAGTGCCGAATTCTTTGCCAAAGGCGCTGCAGCGCTTTTAGCAGCCACAGGCTGCGTCAACACCCTTGCCTGCGGCACGGAGCATCCGCAAAGCGATTTCGAGGCAGCAGCAAGCCTTGCCTGCAGCGCTGAAGCACAAGCAAGACTGCGTAAGCTGCTGCAAAACGGTTTAAGCTATGCGCAGGCCTGGGAAAAAATTTTAGGCGCGAATACAGCCTTCCGCACTCCCAATGACATTTTGGCCTTGGAATACACCAAGGCACTGCTGCAAACTGCTGCAGACATTCAACCGCTTTATCTGCAGCGCACGGACGAGGGCTATAACTCTACCTCTATCGGCAACAGTATAGCCAGCGCCAGCGCCATCCGCCGGGCAATAGCGGACGGTAACGAAAGCTGGCAGCAGGCTGTACCAGATTATACACACGCAGCTCTTGCTGCCGGAGGTTATAATGCACAGCTTTTGTGGCAGCTGCTGAAATACCGTCTGCGCCTGCTCACGCCGCAACAGCTGGCGGA
>ENA-OOXC01000593-OOXC01000593.1-human-gut-metagenome-genome-assembly--contig:-NODE-593-length-26429-cov-3.513081_pt1 | contig 26429 bp, 19 predicted proteins | sample MGYA00241578_ERZ501325 | MGnify/ENA primary metagenome ERZ501325 (study PRJEB25962, sample SAMEA2042737) | human gut metagenome | biome: human gut; feature: human-associated habitat; material: faeces...
GCCTTCTTACCGGCATAATTCTTGAGTGAGATAACGGACTGATGGAAGATGGTAATCCCTGCCAGGCTTTGCAGGAGTTCGCTCTCCTCACCGATATGCCGGTTCGTCTGGATCCAGTTTCCTCCGCGGTACCCGATATTCCCGGCCTTCACCTCAATGGACAAAACGCCCTTCGACGGATGGAACACCACGAAATCCGCCTCCCCCTCACTCCGCCGCTGGGTAATGGTTCCCAGCCAGCGGAAGGAGTAGAAGACCACATAATCATTTGACAGCCGGTGGAGCGCTTCATATACCAGCTTCTCCCCCTCACTGCCATGAAAATCAGTTACATGGGATGGATAAAAATAGCCATCCCCTCTTTTCCTCCTTATGAAAAATGCGGGAGCCCTGTCCCGCATTTCATAGACACACCAGCAAATCCTCACAGCACTTTGGAAAGGATCCAAAGCACAATGGCCGCAATGACTGCATAGTAAATGAGAGACAAAGAAAACTTAACCAGAAGGACCGCTCCTATCAGCACCAGAAGCAGAGAGCCGCAGCCTTTCATGATGGCCTCCTTTCCGTTTTGCAGGACCTTATCTGATTCCATTATAAAATAGGTAATGTACCTTGGATGAATAAAAAATGGCCATATCATGTTCTTTTCCTTATAAAAAATACTATTAACCATATCCGGCATTTTTTATACACATTGCAGCAGATCAATCACAACAGTTCGAAAAAGATTCATAACACGGTGGCAGCGATGATTACGTAATAGAGAAAAGAGCCCCTGCACCTAAAGCGCAGCCACTATCAGAACGAATCGCAATCGGACACATCTTTCCAACACCTTTATCCCTGACTACTTTGGTTACAAATCATAAATCATTTTCTTGATTTGGGAAGCTAGGTTATTCCCTGCCCTCTTGTCACTGCCGGTTTTGGACATAGTTGTCACATACCGTTCATCACCATAGTAGGTCAGTTTATGATGTTTTCCATCTGAAGTGATAATGAAGCCAACATTCTCCAACACCCGCTGGATCGGCTTTGTTAATGTCACATATCCTTTTAGTTCATTCTTGATTTCACCGGCTCTTTGTGCCTGTACACGTCCTATTTTATTGGCGGCCAGTATATCCCGCAAAACATCCACTCCCCTATATCTATGCCGACCGTCAGTTTGCGGCATCTTGTCCAAATGGTCCTGGATGGCCGCTACCACAAACTCTAAAATTTCATCTGCATAAAAATCTTTTTCTCTCCCATAATACAGCAAAGGCTTTTCACCTCTTGCATTCTCACCTCCTCGCAACGCCTGGTTTTCAGCCATCAGGCGGTCCTTGTCCCTGGTAAGGGCATCAATCTGGTTATACGCTGTCTCCAAAGCATCCCAAATATCATTATTTTCCTGCTTTGTTATTTTCATTTTTTGCGATGCTGATTCGATCTGTTCCTTCAGCCGGAGTGACTGGACGCTGTCCCAGGTCAGTTCTCCCCGCTTTTGCTGGTTCATATAACTGAATACGGCACTTACCAGACGTTTTAACACCCATTTACTATCCCAATAGGGCGAAGGAGCAAACCGTTTCCATTCGGCTGACTGGCTTGGATAAAAGATGGCAATGCCACCGTTATATACGTTTTTGCTGTCGCATAGCTTTTTCAGGTCCCAGCTGACATTTGTATCTGCTTCCAAGAAAACATGGGCCACCCCTTGTACATCTATGGCCAAATATTTGGGATCAACCGAGAAACGGCCAGTCCCCCGGTTTCTGGTCAGATAAATAATAGGAAGACTGAATCCTGCTGTTTTGCCGGAACTTAATTCAGCTAATATCCGGAGTTCAGTCTCATCTTTTCCAAACAATATTGGCTCATGGGTGATGCCCATGCCATTATCATAATCAATAAATCCTTTCCGTATCAGGAGTTTAATCAGGTAAGGCGGTTTAAAATTCACCTGGAAATAAGTGGCACCTTCATCGGCTTCTCTATTGAGGTAAACGCCGATATTATGATGCTCTTCATCCAATATAAATTCCGTAGTCCAGATAAGCCCCTGTTTCTCAGTTTTACAAAAACGCGCTGCCACCAGGAAACCTGCTTGGACAGTATCCAATGTCCTGTTATCCGCCTCCCAATGGTTCTGGTACGATTGACCATCCCACTCCAAATCAGAAATGGCATCAAAAGGACTCTTCTGGTTCCATTCAATAACCAAGTCCATAAATTGGCGGGCTGTCAGAGATGCCTTTACAGGAAGCCGGGTAGAAAATATGAGCATTTCCATTTCCTCCTTTGCAGGAACGTTTGTCTTTTATTGAAAAAAACTGACACAAGCTAAGTAACAGAAAAGAATGACTACAAAAACGGAGAGATGCTCTGCTATTTATAGATCACTCATCATCGTCAGAAACACCGGCAATGGTGATTTCATCTCCACCGCCACGAAGGTAAAACATAATAGCATAGAGTAAATCCGGAACCTTATCATATCCGGTCTTTTGCGGCAAGGAAAATTGCAAATGTGAATGAGGCAAAGAAACGCCAGTCCCAAGAAAATCGTCAATAATCCCAGGTATTTTAGCGGTATTGTCATCGTTTAATGAAAGTCTCCGCTTCACTTCATCAGTACCCCATTCCCGCAATCGGAAAGTTGCTAAAATGTATTCAAAAGCATATAAAACCAGCTTTGCATTTTTTGGAACCGATTTAGGATTTTTATCCTTGCAGATAGTAATTTCTTTTACAGCAGTTTCCGCAAAAGAAATTGCCTTCTTATAATAATCTCGTACGATATCCGGTGAGTATTCGTATAGATTCTCAAGGAAAGTTTCGTTATTCCAGGCTGCCGCATTTAAAATTTTCAAAGAATTTAGATCAGCCGAAAACCCATTTCCCAAATGTGTCACTGCATCCAGCAGTACGTATTCTTCCGGTCGTGTAAGCTTTCCAAGTGCACATCCTATATCCCGGTTTATGAACCTGGGAAAATCTTTCATAACCTGCAGGATAAAATCGTAAATACTTGAATCAAACTCCCTTGCCATAACGCATATAGCCCGGAAGAAAATATACCTGGAATCTCTGTCCTCATAAGATTCAGCTTCTTTGAAAGCCGGAACCAACTGTCTTACCAAATGCTCAACCGTTTTCCTGAAGTCATCCGGACATCCATGTGTTTGTACAGAGCGGTTTGCGTTATATATTTTGTGTAATGGATAAAAAACTTTATCAGATGCAGTAAAATGACGAGATCCAGGAATGCAATATTTGATATGGTAAACCTTTGAGTTTCTCTTTTGAGGCAATATATGAGTAGCTAACCATTGTTTCTTCTTATTTTGGTGCAAGCCAAAACTAAACCAGCCGGTCTCTATTACTTGATCCGACTCAAAAACATAATTGTTTTTGAAGAAGGCAACAGTAACTAAAGTGTTATTTATGCTAACATCATCCAAAATAGCAAATTTCACACCTGTCTTGCGGGATGTATGCCAATTACTATTAGAAAGTTCTCCGGTATATCTCCCCTTTTCAGGTGCAAGAACGCAGGACACATAACTTTCATTGCGATATCGATTAGATTCGATTCTCTGTTTTATGGCCTTTGAAAATAAAAATAAATTATCTTCATACACAAAATCATAACTGCCTGGATGAGTGAAAAACGCATCTTTAGGAATCGTTCGTGTCACGCTAAAACAATTATCTGCCCAATCTTCAATCCAAGCTATTGCATCCCTCTCAATATTCTGCCCTGTAGCCTTGTTAAAGGTTTTAACATGACGCAGGCTTTCCCAGGTTGATAAATCCGTTGGAAACTTTGGACAGGGAAGATCCAGATAAGGATATTCTTTTACACGTTCCCATTCAGCTCTTACACTACGGAACGGCACCACACCATTTTGGGAAACAGGTTTAAATACCAATTCATAAGGATTATCGTTACCATATGTATAAGTCAGCTTCAGCCTGCACTCCACAGCTTCTTTTAACGGGAACGCGCTATGACGCAGACGGGCTTCAAATGGTTTTCCATTCCCTTTTGAGCGGGTATTCCCCATACGCAAATAAAAATGGTATTCCTTTTCTCCCGATGCCGGAAGCACAAACGTTGAGTTAACCGGAATGTCCTGGCTGATACCCAGGACTGGATCAACATGATTCTCTTTAGTAATTAATGGAAATTCTCCAAACATTTGTTCAATAGAAAGCGCTGGTAAATGTTCTGACCATACCGGGGGCAGTTTTTTCCCTAATCTTTTTTCTGCAGCGTTAACAAGTGCTTCCTCTTGATGCAATTTAAGCAGCCCACGTAAAACATCTTCTTCACCAAGATGCATGTTAACAAATTGTTCAAGCACCTGGGAAAAGACGCTGCCCTTCTTCAGGGTTCTGGATATCAGAAGTACATGCATCTTCTTACCAGATGTGATTCCATGGTAATCCTGTTTAACTTGATCCAAGATTTTAGGAATATCAGATGAAATGTTACTTAACTTACTCAAATATGAATCATCTATCAAACTCCAAAGTTTCGTGTTCTCATCATAAAAAGCAATTTTTCCTCTTTCATCCACCAATCCTTCAACCCCTAAGGAGTGCAAAAGTTCTCGCTCCTGGAAAGAACCAGAAAAAGTGCTTTCATAAGTAACCGTAGGATGGCGGACCCACGATATTCCTCTTGTTTCCGGTACAGCTTCAGCCAGTTCATCTTTATACTCTGCCTGAAGTATAGTCACTGGTACTCCACCTGAAGGTAGCAGTGTCAAGACCACCAGGCAGTCACCATCGGATACGGCAAATTCTCCGACTGCATACTCTGCGGCAGCCGCGACACTCTCAGGGACAAGATAAGCGTCGGGATAATACCTGCGGATAGCATGCCGGAGTGGCGCTATCTGGAACGCATTGTAAGAATCCTGCAGCGGTATATAAACTTCGCGGGCTGGTATAGAATTTCTGACCTGGCCCACCAGCCCAGAAAGCAATGTACTGGAATCTTCAGAACGGAGTGCAGAATCCACAGAATACAGCTCAGCCGTTTTATAAAGAGCGGTGGCATCCCGTACGGGCAAAAGAGGCATATCCTCCTCCCCTGCTTTTTTTTGAAGCAGTACCCGTCGTGATAATTTCCCTGTGGTTCCATTTGGCAGAAGATAGGTGGGATGAACAGCAAATATATCCAGGGAAACTGGGCCTTCCGTCTCTACTTCCGCCGTATGGGTAAATGCTGGCAGCTTTTCAACTTCTTTCTCTATGATGAGCCGCCTTACCGATTGGGCAAAATCCCGGCACACCCCGGCTTCTGTGCGCAGCCGCAAAACCGTTTTCCCGTCTGCCTGAAGGGAAACCTTATCTTCATCACAGATTATTTCCCACGGCTCACCGGAAGCTGGTGTGGTTAGAGAAATCCTTTTTCCATCACGCGCAAGGGTTACCGTGCCGCTATATGACCCATTAACCAGACCGGCATACGTTTCCCCCGAATACACCATGCTGATAGAAAAATCATCGTAATCATACCTCACAAGATCGGCAGGAAACCGCACATAGCGGGAGAGCTCAGAAAGAAGCATCCAAAAAATCATGACAGCTAAATGGTTTGCTTCCGTTCTCAAGTCTTCCTGTATCCGGTCATCCAGTCCTTCCAGTTGCTGCCACTGGTGCCAAATAATGCGATAATTGCGGTCAGATAAAAGCGTATTGTTAGGAGACTCATTTTCCCAGCGGCCAATCCAGTCCGCTTCCTCACTACGGAGAAATTTCCGGGCCCAAACCTGAAAGTCCTTCTCCGCTATTGACAATCCTTTGCTTTTCTGGTTGATGCGTTCCAGCATTCGTTTTACAAAGGCCACAAACAGGCGGTTTTCCCCTGTATCAATGCTTTGGTAGCGGCGGACTGCCATGAGTTTATTGTGTGTGTATGCTAATTTCTCACGGAGAGTCCTCCCGGAACGACGGGCCAGCCACTGGATGCCATTCTGTCCTAATTCCCTGGCCCGGTAACTCGGCATCAAAACGTTTTCACGGACGATACGGGTCCTTAGATTTTCAGAAATATACCGGCAGGCCTCCAGGGAAGACTCTGCAATCAGGGAAAGATCGTCTTTCCAGATACCATTTTCCTGGATATCCAAAGGTCCTTCAAAAATTTCATAGTTAGAGAGAAATCCTGTTTTCCCTCCTGCGCTTCCTTCATCAAGACTCTGCACATGGATCATGAAATTTCTGAGATACTGCAAGAAACGAGCTTGATTGGCATCTTCATTATTAGAACGAAGTGCAACCGCATAATCATCAAAACTATTTAACATGAGTGTCCTCCGGCTCTCCTAACCAATGGTTATGCTCACTATCCTTCTCGATATAATCAGCACTGCACCACATAAACTGGCCATATCCCATTTCGCAGGCATGTCCGAAATCCTCATCCAGGTTAAAATCGTTTTCATTCAAGAGAGTACGGATCGGCTGGAGACAATGATCCATCGTACGGCCATTGGTATCAATGCCCCGGAGCTTTGGCATCACCTTTTGTACCAACTGGTCTTCAATAGCAGTATGCATGGCTTCCTTCAACTCGGAAGACAACATACCTTTATCCGTTGCCCGGAATGCCTTTCTAACTAATGGGTAATTGACTATATAATGGGCAATTGACTGCCATACACGATGACCTATGGCCCGCCCCGCTTCTGCCAGACAATCGTTTATTTGTTCAACCATGTGTTTATAACGATCAAGTTCATCTTGTTGTTCACCCATAAAGGGTATCTTCTTAATCCGCCAGCTATTCCAAACATCCAAAGACAGTGGCTGAATCCCTTTATCCTTACAAAACTTATCAATGTTTCCTGCACTTTCCCGGTCATACAGATGCTTGGGCCGAGGGAAGAAAATGACAATGCCACGATCGAGGACCTTATCGGAAAGAGCTTTTGTTGTTTCATCCTGGTTCATGGTCCCGCAAAAGAGCACATTCGGCAGAAGTCGCAGACCATAGGGTTTCACCCCTGCTCCCAAACTGACATCCACCTCGGGAACATTATTGGTACTGGTGCTTCTGCGTGTTTCCAATTTATCCAGAAAATCAGCAAAGTAATGCTCTACATGGGCCAGGTTCATCTCATCCAGCAAGGCGATAGCCATGGTTTTGGACAATTTTAGATCATCCTCCGTACGGTCAGTACACTGGTAAAGGAACCGAAGCATAGGCTGTGCATCAAATTTATTATCAATAGAGTTAAAGAATCCCAACATGGATTCCTGAGAATCCCAGTTAGGCTGGACAGGGACATTGATAAAATTCAATCCGCCAAAGCGGGAATAGAGGCGCGGGAGTTCCGACTTACCGGTTCCGCTGACACCGGCCAATACAGTAATCGTTGACCACCGGGAAATTTTAAGAGCAGTATGGAAAGCCAGCAGAATCCGGGAAGGAAATTTAATGCCATATTCAGAACACCGGTCAGACACACCTTTCAGCCAGGCCATCTCATCAATACTTTCAATTTCTTCTTCAGACATTTCCCGTGCCTTTAGTGGTGAGGAGAGGTATGGTTCCCTGATACTATCCATTCGGCGCTCACGGTCCGCCGGCGTCACTTTAGCAGCGCGTAACCGCTCCAGTTCTTCTTTGGTTGAATTTAATAAATCCTGCGTATCCCGCAAACAGCCCTTGACATCCTCTACTTCTGCTTCCTTTAGGCGGAGCTGCCTTGTAATGGAATCATTGTCACTTTCTATCTTATAGGCACGCCCGATTTCGTCTTGCTGCTCCACTAGTTTGTCTTGCAGCTCTTTTATTCGTTTTCCAAGTCGTTCACATTTATCAGCCACTTCCGGTCCAGGACGGTTTTGCAATTCCTGGTTCAGCTTATCATTTTCAGTGCGCAGGTTCTTTATTATTGTGTTCATGACTCCAACATCGCCATATACCATCTTGGCGCTTTCGATATTCTGCAGACGTTTCTCACATTCCTGTAATGACTGCCGTAAGGTGCTGATCTGATCTTTATAGGCATTCTGTTTTGCCTCATAGTCTTGGGCACGTCCTTGGAACCGGGTGGTAACTTCTTCATCTATCTGTTCTTCCTTTGTGTTGAGGCGCTTTCCCCTATATTCCACCCTCCTCTTTTCCTGCTCCAGGCTTCTGCGTTCCTCCTCCAGGCTTCTGCGTTCCTCCTCCAGCTCTTGGGCCTTTTTATTGGCTTTCTTCCACTCTTCTTCCAGGGATTTCCTCTCTTCCTCCAATCTGACATAAAAAGCTTCCGACTCCGCTTTCATGTCATCCCGCTTTTGCTGTAAATCGCTTTCAAGAGTCCGTTTCCGGTTAGCAATTTCCTCATTCAGGGATTTTGTTCTGGAAGCCCGTTCGCTTGATATATCTTTATCCAATTGATCCATGCGTTCCTTCCGTGCAGTTTCTACTTCGCCAGCCAGCTTTTCCTCCGCTTCTTCTTTCTTACGGGTCAGGGCAACCGATTCTGTCTTTTCTCTTGCGGTTAAATCCGCACTGCGTTTTTGATTGTTTTCAGCCTCTTTCTTCAATTGTTCAAGTAATGTTTCACTATCCTGCTCACGTTTGGATACTTCCTGCTCACGTTTGGCTAATGCTTCTTCGCGGCGATTCAGTTCTTCCTCCTTAGTCGCCAGCTCTTTAGACTTGTTCTTATCTGCTTCCTGAAAGGATACTCTCTCTACATTATCCTCAGCCATGCACTTCTTCTCCTTATCTTTCATTTCATTGCCCTCCGCCATCATAACTATTTTCTAAATACCGGATAACGTCTATCGTATTGCTGCGTAATTTTTCCAAATCTTCTTTCCGGAAATCCTCTGCGCCTGTGCCATGCCCACGGGCACCAGCAATTTCATCTACCTTCGCAAGAACAAAAGCTTTGGAAGCATTTTCCAATTCCTCATCAGAAAGTGTTCCGGCCCATACAAGCGCATAAGCCCCCAATGTTGACTTTTTCCCCGAGGCAGCAGCCTGATAGCGGACGGGATTAACCCGTGCCAGTCCAGAAGGCAGGGCACTTATGCCACGGAGCCTTGCCTGCACAAAGCCTATTTCCTTTACCGCTGCCGGCCTGCGGATAATCCGTTGGAATTCCTTTTCCAGTGCTGATGACAGGGATAGTATAAATCCCGGCACAAAAGCCGTTTCCTCCATGACCATCCTGAGATCATCATCACTGGTTACCAGCAGGGAATTTTTGACTTCTTCAGGAAGCATGGTATATAAATCATCACCGAGTTGATCCATAAGCCAGACTTCTTCCGCAATCCGTCTTTCAGAAGCGTTACCTGCTGCTTGTTTCTGGGGCCTCTCTGTCCCATCGGATTCATAATCTGGCAGCAGTATTTTTACGAACCTGAGGACCGCCCTATATAGAGTATCTATCGTATCCCTTTTCTCCAGCTGCAGTCTTTCATTATGCCGGACAGAAGCCGCATATTTAGATAAGCGCAATACCATGGCAGTACCCATAGCACCAACAGCCTCTGCAAAGGTACATTCGGGTTTACGCAGTTGTAATCCACAAGCCAATGGAAATAACAACCGAAGAGATGGCTCTCCCCTTTTCCGCCAGTTAGTAAAGGCCGCAAAACTGACATTCAGGAAAAGCGGCTTAACCGTTTCCATCCCATAGATTCCAGCCTGCTTTCCCATTTCAAACAACAGCTCCGCATTGGCCGCTCCCCCCTGTGCCTGTAGCATCTGACACAGAGAATCTGGAATGCCAATACGCCGGAGATAAGCATCTAAAGCCCATTCCATGGCTGACAGATATTCCCGAATGGACCTGCTTTCCTCTTCTTTGTATTCTGTCTGCTCATCCGCATTGGTAACAGCTGAAGATTTTGGAGACGCGAGATTGTCCCTTATTTTTTTATATTTATAACTAACTCTATCTCTGTTTTTCTTGCTACCGTCGTTGCTTCTCTCTGTATAATTCAAGGCAGACCGCTTCATCTCAGCATCAAAGGATTTATGAAAATGTTGGGCATAAGTATCTATCATGTAATGTAAATACCCAGTAGAATGACTCCTGACCCCATCGGATGCAAGAATATATTTCACATCTCCCCTCTGGACAACAAACTTCATCTGCACAAAAATGCCGGAGATAAAAGATGATTCAATAAATTGATCCGACGGAATATTCATATACTGGCCGGAATATTGGTTATAGAACCGGATGATCTTCCTGATCTGTTTCTGGTCTAACCCGCCTTTCTGATGACCTCGTTTTACCGTAATCATACGTCCCTGGATTGCTTCTTCTTTACCTGCACTGCCGTGCCATATTGTAAGCCGGTGTCCTGAAAAGTCAGCTTCTCCGGTTTCCAGGGCATCCCGTTCAAAGAGAACGGGAATGACTTCCCCGGTATCACGCCGTACGGGAACATAGAAGGTTGTTTTTGGGAAAGTCTTTGGGTCATAAAGATTTCCGCCTGGCTTCTTGCCGAGATAACTAGAACCTATTTCAGAAACGGTGTTTTGGTCGGTGAGGTATCCCTTTTCCCGCAGTCCTGCCAGCACGGCTGCTGTAAAATCTGGCGGCAGACACAATTCTTCGGCAATCTTCTGTGGCGAAAAGCTTCCTGCTGCCAGCATCCTCAGCATAGTGAGCTCAAATATGTTAAGTTCTCCGCCAGCCTGCCGGGATCCCGGACCTATGACAGGGAGGTGCAGGGCAAATGCATCAAACTGGACAAACCGGGTCGTTTCATAAAGAACAGAAATACTGGGAAAAATGTCAGAATAATAGTTATTGCCAAAAAGACTGATGACTTTTACTTTATCCATCAATGACACCCCCCTCTGATTCACACCGGGCATACAGATTATACATGGCCGTCACACACCGTTTGGCCAGGGGAGCCCCGCTGCGGCCGCTGAACATATCACCATTGCCGACTACAATAAGAAGCCGTTTCTGCCTGCTCAAGGCTACACACAAACGGTTGTCATTTAAGAAGCCATAATACTTAATCGTAAGCCGTTCTTTTTCTTTCTTGTATTCATCAGCTACACCTTCAGACGAAAGGAGTTTTTCAAGGTCTTCCTTTGCAAAACTCCTGACGCTGCGAACAACGGACAAGAATATAACATCAAATTCCATTCCTTGGAATTCATCGACCGTCCCCACCCGGAGCCTGTCATTATTATCTGGAGAAATTCCATGCTTCCGAAGTTTCTGTTTAACCAGTTCCCTCTGGCTACTGTAAAATGTGATTACGCCAAAAGAAAGACCTTGGCAATCCGGTCGCTTCAAATATTCGTCGATTTCGAATACGATATAATCCGCCTCCACTTCACGCGTCTTGCTGCCATTGGCCCGCCGCTGCATAGCACCTTTTGCATCCGGCAGGTTTACCCAAATGCAGGCGTGTGGAGTAATCGACTGCTTAAATTCTTCTGCTTTTCTTGGAGATTCAAAGCCTTCTCCATCTGCCTCATAGAAATTCTGGGAAACAAAGTTCCCAAGCTCCGGGTGTGTACGGTATTGTTTATCTAACGTAATAGTACGGGGAATGTGATCATGTTTTTCTAATTCTTTCGCAATATTCCACAGATGCTCAAACATACTCTCCCTGATATCATCATCCGAAACGAGCTTACCCTCTTCTCGGAGCTTCTCAAAAATTTCCTCATCATAGATATGGGGAAGCTGTTTCTGGTCACCCACAAGAATAATACGCCGTTCCGCCTGGGAAAGAGGAATCATCAGATCGCCCGGTGCTACACGGGCTGCTTCGTCGACAATAACCGTATTATAAGAAGCATGACTCTTTACCTCTTTAGGCTTCTTTACATTTTTAGCGCGCTTGATTTCCTTTCCCTCGCTCTGCTGGGCTGTAGCAGCAAAAGCAAAGGTATACGATGCTAATGCTTCTTCTACCGCTTTACTTCCACTGCTGAGTTCTTCATAAAACTCGTAGATGGCCATGTGCATCGCCTCTTTAGGCTGGGTCATCAGTTGATGTAATTTCTGGTAGACATGAATAATATCTTTCCTGGGCTCGGGACGCTGGAGAATGGGCTGGGGAATAAACCTGCCTAATAGTTCCCTGCGGATCCTTGGCAGGTCTTCTGCCAAAGCACAGTCATCCATCCCATTTATCACCTTTTCGAGGATATTCCGTACCTGCTTCTGCCAGGCAGTACCTGCTGTATCCTTAGAGCCAAAATCTTCCCCAAAGCGCTCCTCCAATTCAAATAAGAGTTCCTCTGCCCTCTGCGCCCCATGATCTGAGAGTCCTTCTGCGGTAACCGGCAGTTGGTATATTTTAGCCAAAAGAGTTCTCTGGTCATCCAAAGACGGAACCGCTGGTAAGTCCTGGAGAATAGTTTCGATTTCTTCACTTATGGCAGACGTTGAAAACAGGCGGGCCTTTTCTAAAAACTCTCTCGCCCTAACATCATCGGGCATCAGGAAATATTGGTTAAAAAGCCGTGTCAGTTTAGCCTGGTCTTCTGTCTCATGCAGAAAATCATGTTTTTTCTCCAGTTCAGATGCCACATTTTCACACCACTGACGTACCGCTGTTCCAAGATCCTCCTGCGATTCCGACTGTTTGCGGCCGAATTTAATCGTAGGCAGGGAATTAATACTTAACCTCTCAACAAGATTATTGACGGCATCATGCTGCAGGCTTGTGACAAGTACCTGTCCCGAGGCAAGATTCTGCTTGTCCGAAATCTCATTCAGCCTTTCAATAATAGCCCGGATAACGGTAGTTTTCCCGGTTCCTGGCGGCCCCTGGATTACGGCTATATCCGGAGTATTTAAGGCAATCTCAATGGCACGAACCTGGTGCTCCGTAGGTGGATTATCAAAAATCTTTTTCCGAACCAAGGGAGAAAGGGGGGCAATCTTTTTTCCTCGGATTCCAGACGACAGGTCATAATCAGATGCTGAAAAATCGCCACCTAAAATTAACCCCAGACTGGGCATGGACGCCCTTCCTTCCTTGATCCTTTCGCGGGCTTCTCTCCGGCGGGAGATTTGTCTTTCATCCCCATAGATAGAATAAATAAAATGGAATGGACGTCCACTTCCTTCTGGCATATTACCACGTAACAATGAAAGTTTCAGTATCGAATCAGAAGGAGACGCCGGTCTTTTAATGACACGGAATAATACAGGAGGCTCCGGAAGCTCTACTCCCGATTTCCGTTTCATCCGTTCCTCGTTTTCCCTGGCTTCCAAATCTTTTTCGTACCGGTTCCAATCAATATCCCGATTTTCCAAATACACTGGTACATCTTCAGTGCACTGAAGGACATCCCCGTCTTTTTCCCCTGCTTTTAATAATGAAAACTGCTTGAGGCATTCTTCACCGGCTCCCATAACAGAAAAAACATAGGCATCCCCCTCCCTGTTATATGTTGCCCCGCAGGTAATCGTGCCGATATCCCGGGCTTTATTCAGCAGGAAATTACCTTCTTTAGCAGCATAGGCATCCCAACTGTTTAAGTAATTGGGTGTTTCTTTCAGGCGCTGTCGCACACTGGCAGTAATAAAACTTTTTGTATCAGAAAAAGAGAGGGTTCCAATACCTTTGACCAGCAGTCCTTCCGGGCGTTTTCGGTGGAAAATAAGGCGATAAGCAGACACCCGTTCCTCCGTGCCAACTCTCTCTATATTGACGAGCATGTCAAATTTGTCTCCATACAACCGGAGACTTCCCTCTTTTACCAATCCAGAAAAGCTCTGGTCCGCCTCTTCCGTACAAGTTTTTCCCTTCACCTCATCCTTACTCTCCCCGGAATTTTCTTTTATATCCGGGTTCTCTTTTGTGTTCGGTTTACCAGTTTTTTTATTTTTTTCATCAGCTGCCTTTGACTCTTCATAGTCTGCCTCATCCTGATGCTTTCCTTTCGAAAAGAGGAAACCCGTATGCAACCCGTCATCAAAAAGAAAACGCTGTGCCAACCTATTTAAATTATCAGGCTCACCATGCTGTACCAGAGCCTGACGGATATGTTCCGGTACCAGGATTTCAATCTGTCCTGTACGGTATGCCGCGGGAAAGAACCTCATATCCAAAGTAAGACTCTCAGCATTTATCGGGTGTAGTATCACAACATTGCTGTAGTTTCTGGCAAACATATCTTCTATCTGTTTCTGGTATTGGGCGTCCTGGAAATGAAAGCGAAAGGAACTATCCCGGTTCAGGAAACGGTACTCTCCTTCCCCGATACGTTCCACCTGCCCGCTGCTCTCTTTGCTCAAAGCCTTTTCGCCAGAGTTTTTACGGCACTCCACTGAATCAAATGAATAGGGAGTACATACATTGCTGATTTCCATAACTTTACTCCTTAATTTCAATCAAAACATCCGTGTGAATACCTGTCTCTTGGCAGGATGCCTGTAAATGCATGGACCCCCGGGCTTTGTAACGGGTAACATTTTGACCGCCCGGAGTTGTATATTCAACAGCAAAGGATTTCTTTTCAAACTGGATATTTTTCTGTCCATCTATCGTTAAAGTAAACGCTATATCTTCATCTCTATCATCTACACGGAAACCATGGGTTATCCGGGAAGGTATGGAGACAGTTTCGCCAGACCGGATTTCCCTGATGACTCTCCAAAGTTCATAGCCGTTGGAAAGCCGGGACACCACATGGCAAATCGTCTGCTCCGAATCGCAGAAAGAGCATTTGCCCGGTTCTTCAGAAAAATAATCCATGCCGCAATTAGAACAATGAGTCAAACCATCCAACGCATAGGCAAGTTGTGCAGCCCATTCGCTCATAAGCGGGCGCAGCCTACGTTTATTCCGTCCCACGCCAAAGGTCCGTTGGAATAAGGTAAGCAGGTTTTGTGGGAAAAGGCAATCGCAGCACTCCCCCTCCCGATAATTCGAATCATTATCTCCGTCCAAAATATAAGGAAACTCACCAAAATTCCTTTTTTCTTCTACTTCCTCCAGATCCTCGCCATCATCTAAGCATTCCTCATACAAGGCTCCCTCGAAAGGATGGAATTGCGTCACCTGCTGGAAAAAAGCAGAAGCAAAAGCAAAGGTATCCGCCCATATACTGCAGGGATACTCTCCCCGCTGCACTTCCGGCGCACCATAACTGGGTGTAAAAATAGATGCGTTTAAGTCTTCCGTAAAACCAACATTGTCAGCATCAATCAACCATACATTGGAGTGGGAAAAATCGTTGGAAATGAAGACATTATTGGGAGAGAAATCACAGTATACCAGCCCCGCCGTATGAAGATGCGCTAAAATTTTCGCAGCCTCCATATAGGCCTTATAAATGCGGCGGAGCCCGCCATTCAGTATTAATGTGCCGAATACCCGACCGTATCCTTTATGATTCTCTTGTCCCGGTGAAAAGAAATTCCGGATCCAGGGTGTATCAGACAAAGAGCCCACCAATATTTCTTTTTCATCATGCTTACCAAAAGCCTGACCAAAAGAAACCATATCCTCCAATAGACGCATTATGTAGCCGGTCTGTTTTCCTTTCAGCGGGACAATAGGCAATGTAACATGAAGGCCTTCCGGCAGGGGAAGAAGCCGTAAATTCATATAATGGCTACCGGATTCTTCGCTTCCATTAAAATCCAGTTTTACCAGGATATCTGGTATGGTAGTACGGTACACTACGCCCTGACCGCCACGGCTTAATTCTTTAGTGAGCCGATAAGAAGTACCATAAGCATCCTTAACAGTTTCGGGAATTCGGGAAATCATGGCAATGATTCACCTCCGGATCATAAAAGCCAGTGTTTTATCATCACGGCCTGGAAGCCCGGGTACCCAGACGGACAGGTCGTTCTCAATCATTTCTTCAGGCTGTCCGCTGTATTCTTCATATAAACCGCGGGCCATAGACTGGATCTCTTCTTTTTCAACTTCAGAAGAAACCCCGTCTGTCCAAAGAAAAACAGCCTTTGGTATTTCTTCTGTTATTTCTTTGACTTCCCACGGTGTATAGGAAGCGCCTAAAGAATCTGTCATATTCACAAAGCGGCCTTCTTTCGTATCGCAAAGAGTGACGGGCTCTTTGGGAAATACGGCCGTCACAGCACCATCCCCCAGACGGAGCAGCCAGGTAGAATGGCTATCCTCCAACCATATGGCTATCAAAGCAGTAGCAGAGCAATCCGAAATCTCATATCCATGTTCACCAATGGAATGTTTCCAGTTTTCTTCTACCCTGACAGCGAACGCATTGGCGTTATCTCCTGAAATATCCGGTACTTCCAACAATTCCCGGACAGTTTTTACCAGTTGTTTTGAACCAATGCCGGAAAAGCGACAGGATCCTACCCCGTCAGAAACTACCGCCAGATATCCGGGGGATACTTTCCCTGCCCAGAAAGCATCTTGGTTCGTATCATGATACGAACCAATCACACTAACGCCGCCGCAGATCATGGTATCCATAGCTCAGCCTCCTACACCGTTCAACAGATAATCGAGCAGGGTAGGGAAATCCGTCATGGCCCACATTCTTTCCCTGCCGCCGGCAGCCTTTTTAAGGTCAGGTGTGTTAGCTGCAATACCTATGCAGACGGTATATAGATGTCCCTCAGACACCTTATGAATTTCGTCTGCTGTCCCTTTTTCCCATAAACCATCACTGACGAGGACACAGACACAGTCCGTCTCCTGTAAGAACCGGGTAAGCGCAGACAGGGAGGCGGTGCCGTGGGGCTGTATATCCTTAACTTTGGTCACAGGAAACACTTTCTCCTGCCAGCCGTAAAAATGAATAGCTGAGCTGTGGTGCCGAACCCCCAAGAAATACGCCTTGAGGACATCTTCATGGCCCAGTTCCTTCATACTGCCCGAAAGATCATAAATGACAGCTACTTCCATTTGTTTTTCCTCTCCTGCCATGATTTCACCCCGGCATCTTAAACGGTTTGAACGTAACAACCCGGTCTTCATGCACATAGATGGCCCGTTTATCAGACCGCTTGATTTTTGAAAGCCGGTTTCCTAAACGGGAATCACCCATGTTGCCTGACAAAATCTGGGATTCCCAATCCTCAGGTGATAAATCATACCCGATAATATGGCGGAATATTATTCTGGCCTCACGAGGGCAGTTACCACCAAAATCCCGTACATTGTCGTAAAAACCAACAAGATGGCTATTTGAACCGAAAGTCTTTAGGAACCCTGGGAACCACCCCTCAAAGCCTTTCTTGGCCGTTCTGTCTGTTCCAAAATCAACCGCTAAAGAGGCATGGTCCAAAATGATCAGGTGTTTTTTCTCTTTCAACTCCTCTAAATCATCTTCCGACTGATACCTCTGGTAATACTCCGTAAAGTCGAGAAAACTTTCCACTTTATTTCCAGATAACGAAACCGTTTCCGGCACATGATTTCCATCACCGATATAATCGATGCAGTCTATGGTGTCTATTTCACCAGCTGCTCTGAAGATTGCAGTAAAAATAGAAGCATTCTTTTTGCTGAGAACCAGAACATTTTCTTCTTTGCCCTTCGGTAAAGGAAGCAGGAATTTATTTCCCTCATAATCTACTTGGTCACCAAGATAAAAGGCATTTTCAACGGAATACCTCTCTGGCAGCCCAGGCTGCTGCTCGCCATCAAAGACCCGTTGCATGGCCTCCGAGATTCTCTTCTGCCAGCATGCTTTCCGGAGCCTCTGGATAACAGCAGACTGGCTGCCATCTTCCACCTCAGGAGCCAAAAAAATGCGGTTCCCATTGGGAAGCCCACTTTGTTCGTTAAAAATAACTTTCGGAATGTTGATTTCTGCTGCAGCAGAATTACTATAACTTAAAAATAAACCCGAATCTTCCAAACCACACTTGCAAACCAGACGCCCTTCGAACTGGTCCTTCGCTGTAGTGAAATCAGAAAGCCCCTTCAGCGATTGCGTCGCAAAAAGCATATGGATACCGGCGCTGCGCCCCAACTTGGCTAGTTTGCCTACATCCATAACCAGGTGGTCTATTTCCGTAGTTTCCTGGTAAAGCACTTGGAATTCATCAATAACCAATAGTATTCTGGGAAAACGTTCATTGGGAAAAGCCTTCCGGTATTCCCGGTAGTTCGTCTTACCCACTTTTTTAAACTTATCCGCCCTTGACTGATATATCTGCAGGAGGTGGTCTAAGACTGTTATCCCATATCCAACATCCGCATATTTAGCTATCAAGGCGGCCTGGGGCAGTGTTTCCCCTTCTACAGCGTATTTATTGAATTCAACACCTTCCTTGAAATCCAGAAGGAATAATTCCACTTCATTTGGAGAATATTTCCAGCAGGTATTCAGGATGATATCATGAATCAAGTTGGATTTTCCAGAACCGGTACCCCCGCCAATCAGAATATGGACAGGCTGGTCTCCTATGGGGAGATTGCAGATCTCTCCCATTTCATCAACTCCCATAGGGATACGTAATCCATCGGCAGAACTCCCCTGGAACAGGATATCCTCTGTAAGGAGATCTGCCAAAGTCACCGTATTTTTCTTGCTGTTGTCTAACATGTTCCTATAATTTTCCACATAGGCCCGGGTATCAGGATCCCTCAAGGTTTTAGTCACCAGGCTGTGGTCTGGTTCCAGCTGTAGGTTATGCAGCTCCAGTGATCCTTCCTCCGGCGCTTCGTCCAAAAGGCAGGCCATCTGTTTCAGACTACCTATGACAGTCTGCACTCCTCCGTTCATGTTGAACGGACCATTATCAGCTGTCTCTTCACTGGTCGAAAACATGCAGTATATTCCGCAGGAAGCACCAACCCTCACCAGATCCGCCAAATTCTCCATTGATCCCTGGTCCGCCCCTCTGGGAAGTCCAAAGAGCACAACCACCCGGTAAGGCAGTAATTTTTGCGGGCTGCTTTTTTGCTTCTCAATAGAAGTATTGTACTCTGTCCAATTGGCACAATGTTTAGCAGGGAAATCCTTCTGTTTCATATGAGCCACAACGCTGCTAACTTCTTTGATAAGGTCTCCGAGTTCTCCCACCCCATAGGCTTTCCCTGCCGGGAAAACATCCGGATACCCCAAAAGAGAAGCAAGTGGGCCAAGATTTCCTCCAAAGCCCCTCGGATCATATACATAAAAAACACATTTTCCCACAGGAAGGGAATGAAGTAATCTGTACATCCGCAACGTTAAGATCTCTTCTTCTTCTGTCGGCACATACCCCAGCTGCCGGAGCGGAAATGACTCAGAAACAGGTATGGATACATCCAAACCCGGAAACCGAATCCTGGCTGTGCCAAAATCTACCTCATGTGGCATATACACAGGATTATCTTCATCTCCTTTATGATAAGCCGTAATTTCCCTTTTCAGACGCGCACGCAGCCCGGCAGCTTCCGCTTCATATTCCTCCCAGATGTGTTCCTTCCGGCTGACAAACTCAGGGTAATTCCTGCTGTCCCGCACCTTACCATTTTCCCAGCCCATATCTTTTTCCAAGATGGCATTGCGTTTCTTATAATTACTGATAGCATCATCGATTTCGTGAACCACTGAAATTATACTCATAGGATGGCCCTCGCTCGGTTTATCATTTCAGTAATAGCTTTTCCTTCACGGTCTGCCGTATCAATAGCCTCTTCAATCATCTTAACATTGCTCATGCAGGGGTTGAAAAAATCCATCACGATGGATTTACCGAAGCCGTCCTGTACGTTATCTTCAAAATCCTTCTGCAATCTTGCCAAAGACTCTGCCGCATCATGAATATTGGATTGCATTATGCTTTCTCTCCTTCCCCACCATACTTCAATGCCAGGAAATCCCATACAACCGCATTCAAGTCATCCTTCCGGGGAAGCATCCCCAGCGGTTTAGAACCGGCTTCTTTAATCTCATCTCGATAGGCACTCTCCCCAGACATATCTTTGATGTCCCGTGAGAAAAGGACCAATGACAGTTCATAATCTGCATGACCTTCCACTTGGGTCAAAATATGTTCTTCCTGCGCCTTTAGATAATCCTCATGTCCCGACTTCACCTCAATGGCGACGTTGCCGCCCTTCATAGCAGCCATTCCTTCTCCACGACCAAAAACCATGGGCCTTTTGAGATTATTCAGTACGATATCAATCTTAGTATACCGACCATCCTTCAAATCCTGGCGTGTCTGCGTTTCTACCGTTTCCGCAAATGGGGCCATTCCATCCCTGATGATATATTCTCCCAGGCCGCCAGCCATATTCCTGCGGCTTTGGGTTCGTACATATTCCTCCTGTTTTCCTCCTTCCCCTATTTTCCGGCGGTAACTATCCACCCGGTCGTGGAAATGCGGATCTGTCCGGTACAGGTTCTCGAGCAGTCCCAGCTGTATATCCTCCGGTGGATTCATCCGTTCTATGATTTCCTGTGGCTTAACGACTTCACTCTGCGTCACGTAATGCATCCACTGGATGTATTTTTCTAACTCTTCTGAAAAATGATCTTTTGCTTCCTCCGGTGGATTATTTTCTTCCTTTTCCTTCTGTTCTGCCAGTATCTCTCCGGATACTGGTTTTACCTGGCTGGATTTTCCGGTTGCTGTAAAGGCTGCAGAATGCCCCGCAGCGGAATCTCCCTGGGAAATGCTATTTCCGCTCTGTCCTTGGGGAGACGCAGGCAGATTTATATCTATTTTTGACCCTGGCCGCTTTGGGGGAACGGAAACACCACGGCAGCCTGAAGAGTGGACCGGGGTAGATGCCAGGGGCGCAGTATTTATGGAAACAGCAGCCTGCTGCTGGTAATCAGACAGATGGCCTTCCGCTTTGGTAAGCCGTTTTGCCGTATCCTCGGAAAGCGGAAAAATAATCTGGCTGCAGCGGTCAATCGTTTCCGAAAGTTTATCCACCATAAGGTCCGCCCTGCGCTTGGCGTCAGATGCCAGCTGGTATCTAGCTTCCATCTGCATACGATGTGCTTCTGCATCTTGGTAAGCCTTTGATGCCACCGCCTCTGCTGCTTGTGCAGCCATAAGCAATTTGCTTGCAGAACTAATGGCCACGGGATTTCCCACTGCCACTGCCGCTGCCATTTTAGCTTCTGCAGCAGTTAATGCTGCCTTGGCAAGTCTCCATGCATTTTTACACTCATTTTCCGTAGATTTAGCTGACTCCAGTTTACCGCGGCTAACCTGTTCTTCTTTGGCAGCCTCCTGTCGGATAGACTCTGCCTTCTGCACGGCTTCTGTATTGGCCTGCTTGATTTCTCCGAGCAGCGCAAGAATTTTTTCCCCTGTTTTCAGCACATCATAAATTTGTCCTACATTAACTCCCATGATGGTACACTTCTCCCTTATAGCCGCCAACGGGAAACCAAACAGATCGAATTGGGGAGACAGCACAGCTATCCATAAAGACCTGCGACGCCCCTTCTAAATTCCATACCAACAGCCTCCCGTTCAGCTCTGCTGGTATTCTCGGATATGTTCTTCCATCCGTCTTAACCGGGGCACTTCGTCCTCTGCCCGCTCAGTAAAATTTTGGATAGCCCTTTCCAGTTCTTCCAGAAATTCGGCAAACTCAGCCTGCTTTTCGTCATTCCACGAATCGCTGACATTACCAAAAGCCCTCTTCAGATCTGCTGTGTCATCATTGACATTCTGGATATAATTCTCCAGCTGGTTGGTAAAATCATTTAAATCATCAGGATCCACATGAGCACCCATTGGTAAAACTCCTTTCCATAATAAATCCCTTAAACCAGGCAATAGATATCAAAAGCGTTTACAAATCATCATCGTCATCATCATAGCTCCAGTGGGCAGGAGCAGTCTTTCCCATACTCGTTTGTGTTTTAGCAGCCGTTGTACTTCCGGGGAATACATTTGGATTATTAGAGACGGTACGTGCACTCACCGACATGGTCACAAACTTAAAAGCCTTGACAATATCCGCTGTATTCTCAGCATGCATACACCAATCCGGCTGGCTGGCAAATTTATTCAGCATATCGAAATCCGCCTGGATTCCGATTCCCAAAGAAAACCGCTGGCATTTGGCTGAACGTCCTTCATCTATAAACCGGCGGAGCGTTTTTTCATAATCATCAGTAGGAACACCATCAGACACAAGAACAACGGCAGGTTTATACCACCGACCCTTTGTTACGGTTTTGTCTTCTACCATGTCTTTGGCTAAATCAAGTACGGCGCCAAGTGGTGTCATGCCATTCGCATCAAATGGCGGTATCTTCCCCACCAGATCCTTAACATCTGTATACGGTGTGTGCAGCTTAACTTCCGCCCCAAAGGTAAAGATCGCTACCTTAAATCCGCATTCCTGCTTTTTGGATTCATCATTCAGTTCCTCCACCATCTGATTCACGGCACTGTACAGTGTGTCAATTTTGTCACCGGACATACTTCCGCTTACATCAAGCAGCAGAATTACGGGCAGTGCCTTGTCGTCTGTGCGAAATCCCTTGTACTTATTTGGATTGAAAGCCATAGTGCTACCTCCTGATCGAAACGCAATAAATAAAAATAAGTTTTAAAAGAGCAGGCAAAATTTACAACCAAATATCAGAACCCATCCTTTAGATATTTGCTTTATCCTTTATTTTCTCAGAATAATGCCACTTAATCATAACTCCATCACAGAAATATCCCCTGACGGTCCAAAGTCTGTTATTCCCAGTCTCCACGAGCTGCTCATTTCCATTTTTCTTTTGGCCTCTTCTTTACTGGCTGCGCAGATAATTTTAACCTATGTCATAGGACTGGCAAACATATTGACGGTATGCGTTACAAAGTAGAATCATTTTTTACTTTTTCCATTGGCTATGTCACAACAAACAGTTGATAAATAGCCATTTTTATAGGGGAGTATCAGAACTCCCCTACAAACTGTTATTTGCAGTTATCTATACTCATTTGGAATTTCGATATGAAGTGTCTCACACAATAACTTCACATCATGTGCATCATTTTCATCAAACTCGTATCCCAGATGGAACATTACTTGACTATATGGTTCAATACAGGAAACCTCTATTTCCTCAATTCTTCCTTTACCCGAAAAAGTTTCTACCGGAAAACAATCCCCATCATAAAGAATTTCACCTTCGTCCGTATATTCAAAACAATGCAAATCAATAATTCTGTTTTTCAAATCTTCCCATACAGTATGGTTCAATGTTGTATATTCCATCTTAATCTCATAAAAGCCATTAGCTTTCATTATTTCTATAAAGTTCTGATAATCGTTCTTTTCTACAAAAATGTCAATATCATTATGGGCTCTTGACTGATATCCAAGAAGAGCATCTACACCCCAGCCACCATCAAGAAAGACTTTAATCTCCGCATCTATTGCAAATTGAAGAATCTGTTTTACATCTGTTATATTGACCATCTTATCATCTCCACAAATTCTAATTAGGCGACCAGAGGAACTGCTGGTCTGTTTGATAAATCTCTGCATTTAGCAGTTTTCAATGTTGCCAAAACGAAAGTTAAGAAGATGTTCCTTTTCTCCATGTCGCTTTCTTTGGCGTAATTTACAAGGTTATTCCACACAAGATAGTTGTTCAGATACTTGGTAGAAACACCGTTAAAGCCACGCATAAACCTCTTTAGCTGGCTATGGTAGCTATTGATATGTTGGATATTATAAATGCCTTTCTTGGCTTTGCCAGTCTTTAACTGCACAAGGTCAATGCCATTGGCATTTGTAAATCTCACATAGGAGTTCATCTTGTCCGTAACAAGAGTGGAATTGGTCTTAATCCTACCATCATAAATATGATGTAAATCTCTTGTAGAAACTCTACCAGTATTCGTAATCTTGGAGATAGACAAGCCATTCCTATTAACCGCACAAGGAACACATACCTTTTCTTGGGACAAGCCTCTGATATGTGTAGAATGACCACGCTTATGAGCCTTGCGTGGCATAGCAAATGTCTTACTCTTGCTATGATTGCCCTTGTACGAGATGGCGAAAAAAGTTTCGTCAGCCTCAATAATGCCGTCAAGGGTAACATCGTCTGCCATATTCTGAAGTGCATCCAAAATCTTGTGTCTCCAAAGGAATGCGGTGTTTCTGTGAATCCCACAAGCAACAGCAGTCTTACGAATGGATAAGCCATTCATCATACAATCAATGTACTGCTCCCACACGGACAAGTCTTTTCTTGTACCAGACACAATGGAGTTCGTAGCAATCACGAAGGACTTGCCACAATCCTTACATACATATCGCTGTGTGCCATCTTTACGATGACCATTGCGAACCACATGGATACAGCCACAAAGAGGGCATACACGACCATTTGCAAAACGTTCCTTTGCTACGAAATCTTCAATATTCAAAGACTTTACAAAGGCAGGACTTAAAAGCATTGTTTTAAGGCTTTCCTGCTCTGCGACAGTCAACTTACCGATAATATCTAATGCGTCTTTGATAGTAGGCATATCCAATTACCTCCTTCGGTGGTACTGTTTCTTACTATTATTATACGCTATTTCTCGTCAAAAATCAACCATTTGTTGTGACAGAGCCTTTCCATTCATCCACCTCCTCATGTTCCAAATCTTTTATTTCGATTTCAGAACTGTGATCCATTTCTCCTGACTTCCCAGTCACATGTCGATCTCGGGTCCATAGGCCCCCGCAGTGATCGCATAGGTTCCTTCTTTTTCGAAAACAATTTTTGCCGTGGGAAGGCGGTCGAGGACCGCTTCTACCGAGGGACCGCTGTAGGTGAAAGTGACCCGGCGCAGGACACCGGGGTACATGAACTGCACCCGTTTCCTGAATTCTCCGTCTTTGAACCGGTCACGGTAGGGGACCCGGAAATGGTCCCCTGTTTTTTCCATAGTCTCGATGCGGTCCACCCGGAAAACGGTGGGGAAAGAGGTTTCCTCGTCCTTGTAGGCTACCAGATAGAAGTAGAATTCAGAAAAAAGGAGGGCCACCGGCTTCATGGTGTGCTGCCTTTCGGCTCCGTCCTGCCGCCGGTAGTGAAGGCGGATGATTTCTTTCTTTTTTATGAAAAGGGAAATGTCCCACAGGGCATCCAGCAACTTCCTGCCGTGCCGGGACGGCACATAGCAGAAGGCTTCGTTCCGTACCAGGTCTTCCACCACCTGCCGTCCGGACTGCGGGCAGACATCAATGAGCTTGTCTAGGATGGTGTGAAGTTCTTCCTTGGCAAAGGCCCGGCTTTCCAGAAGGATTTTCGCCATGGCCAGGATTCCCTTCCTGGTGAGGCGGCCGCTTTCTTCTTCCACAAGGCGGTACCCCTTCTCCTGCCGGTCATAGCGGATGTCCGCCGGCCCTCCAGCTGCAGCGGATAGGTAGCTTCGGATATCGTCGATGTCCCGCTGGATGGATTTCTCTGTGACGCCGTACTCCCGGGCCAGAGCTTCCTTGGAAATCGTCTCGTCCCGAGACAGTCTGTCGAAAATGCCAAGGAACCGCTGGCCTTTATTTTCACCGTCTGCCATATTTCCTCCTTTCTACTTTCAGTATAGCCGGACGCATGGACATCTGGTGGGTATGTCATCTTTTTTGCGCAAAAAGTCCATGTACAGGAAGGCACACTTCCTGCTCATGGACTTTGTATGTATTCTATAATGAAAATATCTGCTTTCCCCGTATTTGCCAATAGATAAGCGGACATGACAGCACCACCCAACGATAGAACGTTTTAGAAGTCTTCACTTCATAGGAATTTCACATGCTTGCATGATTTAATTATAACTCACAGCCCCCGAGCCAGAAAGCCCCAGTTTAACCTTATTTATCTCTTTTTTTAGCATAATGAGGCGTCTTAGGCAAAAAGGCCTGTTTCCACCGTCTCTCCGGTCCCAAGGGAGATGCCGGTCACGGCTGTTTTCATTTCTTATCTGGTGAAGCTTATTTTTTAGCTTATTTAGGTGACATGCGCCGCTCCATAGGAGCAGGCCCTGTGGAACGGCTACGGCCTCCGGGATACGGTGGTGACGGAGGGGGATGTGCTGAAATTCGTCCGCCGCCTGCACGAAAAGAATCCGGACTCTCCCCGCTTTCACGTTCCGCAAGCCCCATGACAGCAGGTGACAGCTCTCGATGCAGGAGCTTCGTCACGATCGAAGGATGGCGCGATACATCATCCAGAAAGGCCTGGACTTTGTTTTCCGGAAAAGGAGGGAGCGTCAGCGTGACATGGTAGGGCGTGCGCCGCGTCCCCTGCACCTTTGCGGTCAGCGTCTCCCCCTCCCGGTGCATGGAAATGACCGCGCCGCCTCGCGCATACACCCGCCCGCGCGGCAGACGGTTCGCATGGTCTGCCTCCTCGAGCGCTTTCAGCCACTCGCTTCCCCACCAGGTATTGCCATATTGCAGTTTCATCGTCTTTTCCTCGCTTCTGTACGTTTTTCCTTATTATATGAAATCGTTACGGTGCAGGCAATCGGTCGTGACAGATTCGTAAGTGTCAAGTTTTCCTCGGTAATTCATTT
>ENA-OOXC01000594-OOXC01000594.1-human-gut-metagenome-genome-assembly--contig:-NODE-594-length-26417-cov-2.814923_pt1 | contig 26417 bp, 28 predicted proteins | sample MGYA00241578_ERZ501325 | MGnify/ENA primary metagenome ERZ501325 (study PRJEB25962, sample SAMEA2042737) | human gut metagenome | biome: human gut; feature: human-associated habitat; material: faeces...
GGAAATGAAAAATTTAATTCATACATTAAATGAAGCTAGTAATGAATATTATAATTCAGGGCATTCTACAATGGATGATTATGAATATGATAATGTACTTAAAAAATTACAAATAATGGAAAAGCGAACTGGCGTTGTATTATCTAATAGCCCAACAAGAAAAGTTGGCGCTTCTATTTTGTCTGAAATTCATAAAGTAAATATTACAGATAAACCTATGCTTTCTTTAAATAAGATTCATTCTGTATCTGAGATTCCTTTCTCTGGAGAAATGGTAGCATCAGTTAAATGTGATGGACTTTCAGTACGTATTATTTATGAAAATGGTAAAATAATTGCTGCGAACACAAGAGGAAATGGATATGAAGGTGGAGATATAACAGAACATATTAAACAATTTATTAATATACCTTTAGAAATTCCAATAAAAGATAAAGTAATTGTAGATGGTGAAGCTATTATTAAATGGAGCGATTTTGATAAAGATACTTTTAAAAATCCAAGAAATGCGGCAGCTGGTGCGTTAAATTTATTAGATACATCTATTGTTAAAAATAGAAAACTAAGTTTTATTGCATGGGATCTTATTAGTGATGTTAAAGATTATAAAGATTCTTTGTCTGAAATGCAGAATTTGGGATTTGAGGTTGTTCCTCATATTTTCCCGCAAGGTTTATATTCTTTAAAAGAAGAAGATATGTTAGAAATTATGCAAATGGCGAAAAGATATGATATTCCTTGTGATGGTGTTGTTATAAGATTAAATTCTTATAAAAAAGGTGAATCTTTAGGAAAAACTGAACATCATTTTAATAATGCAGTTGCATGGAAACCAGAAAAGCAGCTTTATGAAACACGGTTAAAGAGTATTAAATATACCATGGGAAGAACTGGAGTTTTAACGCCGGTAGCTGTATTTGATCCTATTGAAATTGATGGAACAACTGTATTCCAAGCTAGCTTACATAATTATAGTGTTATGAAAAATATTATGGGAGATTGTTGCTTCGCAGGACAAAAAATTAAAGTTTATAAGGCTAATGAAATTATTCCTCAAGTAGCGGAAGCTGATAAAAGAGATTATGGTTATGTAGTAAGTCATGGAGGAGTAAATGTTGATGGTTTAAATGGAACACTCTTATGTCCTTGCTGTAATAGTATAGTTGATATTGTAAAAAGTGATACTGGTGTAGAAAATTTTATATGTTCTAATCCCGCCTGTACAGGTAAACTAATTAATAGATTAGATCATTTTTGTGGAACTAAAGGATTAAATATTTTAGGTATTTCACGAAAAACTTTAGAGAAACTTATAGATTGGGAATATATACATTCTTTTGTTGATATTTTTAAGCTATATAATTATAAAAAAGATTTGTGTCAGAAAGAAGGATTTGGTGAAAAATCTGTTGACAAAATATTGAATAGCATTGAAATAGTAGCTAAAAAAGTAGAGCTATGGCAATTTATTTCTGCTATTGGTATTCCTCATATTGGAGTAGGTAATGCTAAATTATTAGCTGCTCACTTTAAAACGTGGAATGATTTTTGTAAAGCGGCAAACAATAATTATGATTTTACTATTTTAGACGGCTTTAGTGTGGTAAAAGCAGAAGCCTTACTAGATTTTGATTATATGGAGAGTATATTAACAGTTCCATATATATGGATTACTAATAGTTTATATGGTCAAAAGAAAAAAGAAACAGGCTTATTTGGTAAGACTTTTGTTATTACTGGCAAATTAAGCAAACCAAGAGCAGAAATAAAAGCAATGATTGAAGCGGCAGGTGGTAAAGTTACTGGTTCGGTGTCAGGAAAAACTAATTATTTAGTTAATAATGATAGTACCAGTCAAACAGCTAAAAATATTAAAGCTAAGGAACTTGGTGTTAGCATCATAACAGAAGATGAATTGATGCAATTATTTTGACTTTGCAAAAATTTTTTGATATAATATATATATGAAAAGTAAGAAAGAAATAATAAATATCGCCCAACAAATTATGAAGTTGGAAAGTAGTTTGGACAAAAATGGACAAACTAATGAAGCTATCAATGAAATGTTTAAGATAGCATTCTCTTTAGACTTAGAGGATATGATTGCAGTTGATAATTATATTCAAGAACATTTTCAAAAATGAAAAACTTTTGACATTATGAAAATTTTTTGATATAATATATATAGTAAATAAATCGTTTAAGTAAAGCGGTTTAATAATACAAAAACTAAAATTTTAATTTAAAGGAGAAAAAACAATGAAGGATTCAAGTAAAGTAATTTTAAATTATCTTAAGGAGCATGATGGAGAAGATTTTACAATGTATGATATTGCCGCAGCACTTGGCAAGAATTGGAAGAGCATTAATGGTACTCTAGTATCTTTCCAGAGACATACTGATGCAGATAAGAAACCTGCTCCAATTATCACTCGTGAGGAGAGAGAGGTTAAGAATGAGGACGGAACACATTCTAAAGTTAAGTTCATTCGTCTGACTGATTTTGGTAAGAGCTTTGATCCAGAGGTTGAGGAAGCTGAGAAGAAGGCTAAGGCTGACGCAGAGTAAGAAATATATAATAGCAGCTTAAGGGAGAATATGATTTAAAATATTCTCCCTTTATTTTTAGGAGAATAGTATGATTTTATATATATTATTTAGTATTGGAATAGTAATAGAAACAGGATTAGGATATACCTTATGGAATAAAATCAAGAATCAAGAACAATTAAATACTGTTATTTCTGAAAAAAATAAAATAATTGAAGAACAATTTAATTCTAATCAGCAATCATTATCTAAACTAAATCAAAAATTAACCAATAAACGAGAAGAGCTTCAAACAGTAGAAACAAAGCTTATGAATATTACTACAGAGATGGAAAAAAGTTTAAAAAGTCAAAATGATATTATACAAAATGCATTTAATTCTTACTCTACAATATTAGATAAGGCTTATGAAGATCGTGATAAAGAATTTGATGATAGGGTTGCCGCATTAGAAGATTCATATAAACAAAAAAAAGAAAATTTGTTATCGCAGCTTGATAATGAACGTAAAGAGCTTGATAAAATTAAACAAATGCGGGCTGCCGCACAGGAAGCTATATTAAGAGAAAAGCAAATAAAAGAACAATCTTCTTTCTATTGTTTGCAATTAACAGATTCACAAAAAGCAGATATTAAATTTCTACAAGAAATAGAAGTTCGTTTGTCCCAACCAAGAGTATTAAGAATGTTAGTATGGCAATATTATTTTCAAAAACCATTAAAATCATTATGGGCTAATATACTTGGAGGTAAAGATGTAACCGGTATTTATAAAATTACTAATCAAGTAACCAGTGAAGTATATATAGGTCAAGCGGTTAATATACAAAAACGCTGGTCAGAACATGCAAAATGCGGACTTGGGATAGATACTCCCGCTGGTAATAAATTATATGCCGCAATGAAAGAGTACGGACTTGATGTTTTCTCTTGGGAATTATTAGAAGAATGTAAATCAGAATTATTAAATGAAAAAGAAAGAAAATATATTGAATTATATGATAGTGTAAATTATGGATATAATAGTCAGAAAGGAAATAAATAATATGAATATTCAGAATGAAAAGGTTTTTAATTTTGAAGGTGCTTTGCATGGAATGAGAAATCCTATGAATAGTTGGGAACGTTCAGATAGTATTTTTGGTATAATTCCTAAATATAAATATGAAGCTTTAGCTATTGGTTTTATTAATACAACATATGCAAAGCAAGAAATAGAAGTTCCAAGATTATTTGCAGAAAAAGCTATTGTTAATGGTGGTTTCGGCGGAGATTTTTATGAATACGCTTTAATTGGTCCAAATGATATGGATCTTGCTAAAAAGTTAATTAAAGCAGGAACTGAACATCGCAAGTTTTTACGTCAAATTATGGTTTCTGTTGATATTACTGCACCTTTATACTGGTAAAACTTTCTGCCAGAAAGCACTTTTCCGTTTATCAGCGGGGTCATTCTTATAAAATTTTTTAGAATGGCTAACGAGGGTAAAATCTCGTGGGAAAAATGAACACAAAAAGTATTTATAAAATTACAAATAGAGTAAATGGTAAGGTTTATATTGGTCAAAGCAATAATTGTAATAGACGTTTTCATGAACATATTAAAGGAAGTAATTCAATATCTTTGATTCATTTAGCTATTAAAAAATATGGTATTCAAAATTTTGATTTAGATATTATTGAAAAAGATATAGGAAATTATGATGAACAAGAAAAATTTTGGATAAAATATTACCGAGCTAATCAAAGAGAATTTGGGTATAATATATTAGATGGAGGACAAAATCCACCTATTTTATTAGGAGAAAATAATGCTTTAGCTAAAATAAGTAATAAAGATTTTTATGATATAGAACAATTAATTCAAGAAAATATATTTACTTTTGCAGATATAGCTAAAAAATATAATTTAACCGAAGGTTATATTAGTAAAATTAATAGAGGATTGGTAAGACGGAATAAAAACTTAAAATATCCTTTACGAAAATCTAATAATTATTCTTTGGATGAAGATAAAATTAATTTAATTATTCATGATTTAATGTATACTCATTTACCAACTGAGCACATAGCGAAAAAATATAAGATTGATAGTTTAACAATCTTTAGAATTAATAAGGGTGATAAATACAAATATAATAATATTTCTTATCCAATAAGAGAAGATTATTCAAAAATTTCAAATTGGATGTTAGATTATATTATTAAAGATATAAAAGAAAACAAATTAAAGTTTTCAGAAATAGAAAATAAATATAAATTATCAAAATCTACTGTAAGTAGAATTAATCAAGGAAAAATATGGAGAAAGGAAAAAGAGAGTTACCCATTACGCAATTCTAAACAAAGAGTTCATTAACCTGTATCGACTATCTCTGGTTAGACAGAGAGTAGCCTCACTATTGATACGTGGGTTGGTTGTAAGTGATGAAGCCAATGAAAAGCGAAAAGGTGTTCCCTCTTTGAGGGCAAAAAATAGTCAGCGCGTTTTTATTCATTACGTGGGAAAGAAATGGATACATATAAACTTGGTACAACTTCTAATAGTACATCAACGATGCATAAATTGGCAACAACTCCAATTACATTAAAATGTTTTGAAATTGGTGATTTTTGTGAAGATTTGCATGTAACTAATGAAGCACCTTTAGCAGATAAAACATTATGTGCTTTTACTACTGAAGTAATTAATTATCTTGAAAAACTTCGTCAGAAATATCTTGAAACAAAAGATCAAAGATATTGGAAAGAATTAATTCGTTGGCTGCCTGAGAGTTGGTTACAAACTCGTACCATTACAATGAATTATGAAAATTTAAGAAATATTTATCATCAGCGAAAAGGACATAAATTATCAGAATGGCATCTAATTTGTCGTTGGATAGAAGTATTGCCATACGCTAAAGAATTTATCATAAATTAATCAAGGGTTGACTAAATTAAAAATTTATGATATAATATATACATAATAAAAAATAAATTAAGGAGATTAAAAATAATGAGAAAAACTAAAAATGAAGAAATTATTGCAGGATATGTGTATCAGCACGATCTTACTATTAAAGAAGTAAAAAATGAAAAATCAGCAAATTTTGGTAAGCCATTTATTTCTGGAACTCTTGATGTAGCAGTTAATGAAGATGGTACTAATGTTATTAAGACACATTATACTTATGTTGCTCCTACAACAAAGAATGGTTCAGAGAATAAAACATATAAGGTGCTTGAGAAGATTATTGATACTAATCAGACTTGGGTATCAGTAGGAAAAGATGAAGCTCTTAAAATTAAATTAACTCCATCTTTGGATGTTAATGATTTTTATACTTCAAACGGTAATGGAGAAGATGAACTAATTTCTGCAAAACGTAATGAAGGTGGATTTGCGGAAATTATTACCGAAATTCCTAAGGATGTAAATTCATTTAAGTTTGATATGCTTATTACTGGTATGAAAGACGTTGAAGCTAATGAAGAGCGTCATGTTGAGGAACACAGTATTCTTCATGGTGCAATCTTTAATTTTAGAGGGGAAATTCTTCCAGTAGAATTAGCAATTTATACAGAAGCTGGTCGTGATTATTTTGCTTCCCAGGATATTTCAAGTAAAAATCCTTGCTTTACACAAGTATGGGGCAAAATTGATTGGACTACTCATATGGAGCAGATTGAAACAGAAAGTGCATTTGGTGAAGCTTTAGTTCGTGAAGTTCCAAGAGGACATAAACAGTGGATTGTAACAGGTGCTTTAGCTGTTCCTTATGATTTTGGTGATGAAGCAGCAATTACTGAAGATGAGGTAGTAGAGAAAATGCAGCAGCGTAACGTGAAGTTGGCTGAAGCAAAAGCACAAAGAGAAGAGTATTTAAAGAATCGTAGTTCTCAGGCAGCTCCAGCAGCTACTCCTATTCAGAACACAGGTTTTAACTTCTAATTAAGGGCGGCATTGCCGCTCTTAAAATCTTAAAAGTAAAAGAAAAATGAAGTAAAAATAAGTTAGGAGAATTAAAATGATAGATTTAACAGCAATTACACCACACGTTGTTTCTAGAGACCTTTCTGGTTATATTACTTATGTATATGGCGCTCCAAAGGTAGGTAAAACTACATTGGCTTCACAGATGCCCAAACCTTTACTTTTGGCTTTTGAGCGTGGATACAATGCAATTCCAGGATTAATGGTGCAAGATGTAACAACTTGGGCAGAAGTAAAACAGGTAGAAAGACAGTTAAAGAAACCAGAAGTTAAAGAAATGTTTAGTACAATATGTATAGATACTGTTGATATCGCAGCTACGCTTTGTGAAAAATATGTTTGTAATCAGCATGATGTTGATACAATTAGTAAGATCCCTTATGGTCAAGGCTGGGGTTTACTTAAAAAAGAATTTGAGTCAGTATTTCGTTCAATTACTCAGATGGGTTATGCAGTATTTTTTATCTCACATGAAAAAGAAAGTCAGTTCACTCGACAGGACGGTTCACAGTATTCACAAATTCACCCTTCTGTAGCAAATACTTATAATGCAATTGTAGAGAATATGGTTGATTTATATGGACGTATGCATACAGTATATGAGAATGGCGAATCAAAAGTAAAGATTACATTAAGGTCTTTGGATGGCACTATTAAGGCGGGTGGTCGCTTTAAATATATTGCACCAGAAATTGATTCTAATTATGATGCTTTGTGTACAGCCTTAAATGAAGCTATAGATAAAGAAGCGGCAGAACATGGCGGTAAATATGTTACTGATGAACGAAATGTAGTAGTAAAAGAAACTGAATATGATTTTGATGATTTAATGAATAAGTTTAATACTATTATTAATACTTTACAGGAAAAATATTCAGATGAAGAATTTGCTACAAAAGTTGCTCCAAGAGTAACTCAGATTACAGATAGATATTTAGGACGCGGTAAAAAGGTATCTAATTGTAATAGAGATCAATCAGAGATGTTAAGTTTGATTGTAACAGATCTTGAAGATATGACTCAAGTTATATAATTAATATATAATATAAATTAAAAGAGGTATAATGTTATACCTCTTTTTTCTTTACTTTTAACAAAATTTATGATATAATATATATGTAGAAAGAAATGAGGTCTGCTTATGAATTATAAAGTAAAATGTTTTTGGTGCGGAGAGGAGTTCGATCGAAGCAAAGAAAAAACAGTACTCGCCGCAAAACGTAGATATGGACATTATAAATGTATTCCATTTTATGAAAACAAAGAAAATTTTCAAGTAGTAACTGTAGAGCAAAAATTTGAAAAACCAACAAAAGAAAAAAGAACTTATAAAAAAATTATGACCCCGGAAGAAGCAGATCTTTATGAACTTAATGCATATATTTGTCAATTATTAGGGTATGAAGAAGTTACCGCAAAAATTGCAAAACAAATAGAAAAGTATCATAAAGAATTGGGGTTTACATATTCTGGTATGTTAAAGAGTTTAAAATACCATTATGAAATTAATAAAAACTCTACAGTACAGGCGAACGGTGGTGTTGGTATTATTCCATATGTATATGATGAAGCAAAGAATTATTATTATTCTATTGCTTTAGCACATTATTATAATCAAGAAATTAATGATGTTAAATCATATGAAGTAAAAACATATAATATTGCAAGCCCGCAGAATAAAAAGAAAACTCCAAAATTATTTAAGTTTGAGGAGGAAAATTAATGAAAAGCAAATATACAGATATTGCCGCTTGCTTACAAGTAATTGGCAATGTATATAATAATCCTTCTCTATTGGAAGATGACAACTTATTTTTTAATGAGGAAGATTTTACAGAAGATTTTCATAAAACGATATTTGGTACTATATATAATTTAAAACAATTAGGAGCAAATGAAATTTCAATAAATACAATAGAGGATTATTTAAAAGACAAGCCTAAAAGTTTGGCTATATATAAAACCAATAAAGGCGAAGAATGGATTATGCGAGCTTCCGCATCTGTTCAACAAGCTACTTTTAATTATTACTATCAGCGTATGAAGAAAATGACTTTATTACGTGAATATGATAAAGTAGGAATGGATTTAACGTGGTTATATGATCCAGATAATATTTTAGAGCCTAAAAAAAGACAAAGTCAAGAAGAATGGCTAGATAATACACCACTTAACAAAATTGCAGATACTATTGATCAACGGATTTCTGAAATACGTTTAAGATATGTTAATGATGATTATAATCAATCAGTACAAGCTGGTTCTGGTGTTATGTCATTATTACAAAGATATAAAGAATCTCCAGATTTTGGTATACCAATGTATGGCTCATTCATTAATACGGTAACAAGAGGTGCTAGATTAGGTAAGTTTTATTTGCGATCTGGTGCTACAGGTACAGGTAAAACTCGTAGTATGATTGCTGACTGTTGTTTTTTTGGTTGTGATGAATTTTATGATATTTATTCACAACAGTGGATAAAGAATGGTATTTGCGAACCTACTTTATATATTACGACAGAACAAGAAGAAGACGAAATTCAAACAATGATGCTAGCCTTTCTATCTGGTATTAATGAAACTACAATTCTTGAAGCGACATATAATTCTGAACAATGGGAAAGAATATGCTATGCAGCAAAGGTACTTGAAAGGTCTCAAATCTTTATTAAGAAAATGCCTGAATTTTCTATGCGGGATGTTGAAACAACAATCAAAACGGAAATGCGGAAGCATGATATTAAATATATTTGTTTTGACTATATTCATTCTAATATGAAAATTTTAGGAGAAGTTACTTCTCAAACAGGCGTTAAGGGATTAAGAGAAGACAATATTCTTTTCATGATTGGTGTTAAACTTAAAGAAATTTGTGTAGAATATAATGTATTTATTATTTCTGGTACACAGTTAAATGGTGACTATACCAGCGCAACGGAATTTGATCAAAATTTATTACGTGGTGCAAAATCTTTAGGAGATAAAGTAGATGTTGGTATGATTTTACTTCAAACAACAGAAAAAGATAAAGAAGCTTTGCAACCATTAATAACAAAAAATAATTTAAGTATGCCAAATATTAAGTTGTCTGTTTATAAAAATAGACGAGGACAACATAAAGGTGTACTTTTATGGTGTAATGGTGATTTAGGAACTTGTAGAATAAATCCTATATTTATGACAGATTATGGTTATAAATATTTGCCAATAAATGAAACTAAGATTAATGTAACTCCACCAGTACAAGTATTAGCATTTTAAAGGATGATTAAATGAAATATGATAAAGATAAATTAAAACATACAATAACAAAAGAACAAATATACGAATTATTGGTAGATCTAGGCGGTGAGCCTATGTGGCAAGGTGAGGATATTGTATCTAAAACCATTTGCCACGGAGGTAGCTCCTGGAAACTTTATTATTATTCAAATACACAATTATTTCATTGTTATACTGATTGCGCAGATAGTTTTGATGTATTTGATTTAATACTTAGAGTAATGAGAACTCAAGGAGTTACAAAATTATCTAAAAAAACTGGAAAGGAAGTACAGTGGGAACTTTATGATGCTATACGATTTATTGTTAAATATTTCAAATTGGATTACTTGGCTAAAGATAAATCCGAAGAATTTCATCAATCTCTTGAAGATTGGAAAATCTTAGACAGTTATGAAAAAAACAGAGAAACTGATAAGAAAGCAAGAGAAATTACAATTTATAATGATAATATATTAAAATACTTACCCAAACCAAAAATTATACCTTGGTTAGAAGAGAATATCACGCAGCAAGTAATAGATTATAATAATATTTCATTTGATCCAGTTAATTGTGGAATAGTAATTCCGCATTATAATTGGAAAAATGAATTAATTGGAATTAGAGAAAGAACTCTAATTTTCGAAGAAGAAAAATATGGAAAATATAAACCAGCATACTTAAATGGGCAATTATATAATCATCCATTAAGTTTTAATTTATATAATTTAAATAATAGTAAACAATACATATCTATGTATAAAATGGCAATAGTATTTGAATCAGAAAAATCGTGTTTAAAATATCAATCTTATTTTGGTATTGATAATGATATTTCTGTGGCGGTATGCGGTTTTAATTTATTAAATTATCAAGTAGAATTATTAATTAATGCGGGCGCCCGCGAAATAGTTATTGCTCTTGATAAACAGTTTGAAGAAATAGGTGATGATAATTGGAAACGATTAACTAAAAATTTATATTCTATTCATTCAAAGTATGGAGCATATGTACAAATTTCTTATATATTTGATACAGAAAATTTATTGCAGTTTAAATCTGCTCCTATTGATGAAGGTAAAGATAAATTTTTATATTTATTTAAAGAAAGGAAAATGATATGATAGTACAGAGAGATTTACAAACAACAATATTAGATAAAGACAAGTTAGATGATGTACTTAAATTGTATATAGATGAAACACCACATTATATTATTATGAATATGGATACTTATAATAATCTGGACTGTATTACAAAAGGTGACATTCCACATTATAAAGGAATATACATCTTAATTGGAAATCATTTGCCTTATGGAGCAATTGAGGTGATATAATGCGATATATTGGAACAGCAAGAGAAGAAATACATGTTCCTATTTATGAATGGTTATTAACTAATCGAGGAATAGCAAAAGAAGATATATTTAATTATTTAAATACTACAGATGAGCATGATATTGTTGATTATAAACTTTTAGGTGAACAACAATTACGCGCTGCAGCAGGTGCAATACTTAAAGCAATTTATGATGGAGAAAAAGCATTATTAGTAGTTGATTGTGACTGTGATGGTTATACATCTGCCGCCATTCTTTATAATTATTTATATACTCAATATCCAGATTGGACATATGCGAATTTAGATTTTTATATTCATGAAGGAAAAGAACATGGACTTCATGATTGTATTGATAAAGCAGAAAATTATAAATTAGTTTTATGTCCTGATTCTGCAAGTAATGATTATAATGAACATAAACGCATTGTAAATAATGGCGGTACTGTAATAGTATTAGATCATCATTTAGCAGATAAAATAAGTTCAGATGCTATTATTATTAATAATCAATTAAGTAATTATACAAATAAAGAAGGAAGCGGTGCTACAGTTACTTGGCAGTTTTGTAGATATTTAGATGAAAATTTATTCTATTCTAATAAAATAAATGATTTTTTAGATCTTGTAGCTCTTGGTTCAGATGCCGATATGATGGATTTACGTTCATTTGAAACTAAGCATTTAATGAATAAAGGATTTGGTCATATTAAAAATCCATTTATTTTCGGGATGGCAAAGAAAAATGCTTTTTCTCTTGGACCTAAGGTGACTCCTATTGGTGCGGCATTTTATATTGCTCCTATGGTTAATGCCATCACTAGAAGTGGTACTTTAGATGAAAAAACATTAGTCTTTAAATCAATGTTAATTCCTTTTGCTAATCAATTAATATTATCTAACAAACGTGGTCATAAGCTAGGTGAAGAAGAAAAACTTATAGATCAAGCATTAAGATGTGCTACTAATGTTAAAAATAGACAAACAAAAGCACAAGATGCTGGAATGGAATATTTAGAAGGTATGATTGAAAAAAATAATATGTTAGAGCACAAAGCTTTGATTTTTTTGCTTGAGCATGATGAAGTATCACCAAGTATTCGTGGCTTAATTGCTAATAAATTTATGGCAAAATATCAAAGACCTTGTGCAATATTAACTAAGCATACTGAAGATGATGGAACATTAAGTTATGCGGGGAGTGCACGTGGATATACTAAAACCGGTATTAAAGATTTTCGTTTAATTTGTAAAGGATTTAAGGATTACATTTATGCGGAAGGACATGAAAATGCATTTGGGTTAAGTATTGTTCAAGATGCGGCTGCCGCATTTATTGATTATTTAGATAACGCATTAGCAGACGCCGCATCAGAACCTATTTATTATTGTGATATTGTTTACTATAATAAAGATATTAATGAACAAGATATTTATGATATTGCCGATTTAGAGGATCTTTGGGGACAAGAAATGCCAGAACCGCTTGTTGCAATTAATAAATTAATTATTGAAGATAATATGATTACTTTTTATGAAAAAAAGGGAATTACAATTAAAATTACTTTACCAAATGGAATAACTTTAATGAAATTTAGAGCTACAGAAGAAGAAAAGGAAATTTTTAATTTTACGGGAAGTAAAACTATGAATATAGTGGGTAAATGTAATAAAAATGAATATATGGGTAGAATAACGCCACAAATTTTTATTGAAGATTATGATATTCTACAAAGTCAAAAATTTGTATTTTAGAGGGACTTATTGTCCCTCTTTTTTGATTTTTATTAAAAAATATGATATAATATATATAGAAATAGAAATGGAGGTTTTATAATGGATGAATTTAATAAATTACAAAATATAAAAGATACATTAGATGAAGTTCCTTATATAAAAAAAGATAAAGAAGATTTCGGTTTTGATAGTTTGGCTTTACGTTATTCTAAAGTCCGCCTTGAACTTGCTTATGAAAAAGCCCAACGCAATGGAAAGCTTGAACATGAATTAGAATGTTATGAACGAGATTTTATGGCTTTTATTGATGTATTAGAACGATTAACATTAAATCATTCTCAATCTCTTAAAGATTATCATAAACTTAGAGAAAGGACAAGAAGAAAAAATGGAGCTTACTAAAAAACAACAAGAAGGATTAAAAATTGCAATTAAACGTTTTCAAGAGCATCAGAAATGTACTGTGATTTCGGGTTTTGCAGGAACAGGTAAGTCAACTCTTGTTCGTTTTATCGTAGCGGCATTAGAAGAATATGGAATTGATCCAGATGCAGATGTTGTTTTTACTTCTTTTACTGGTAAAGCATGTAATGTCTTACAAAAGAAAGGAAATAAAAATGTTTTAACTTTATGCAAGTTACTTTATGATTATCGTTTAATTGGTGAAAAACAATTTATGAAAACACCAAAAGATACAATAGAATATAAAGTAGTTATTGTTGATGAGGTTAGTATGGCACCCATGGAGTTAATGCAGCAATTGTTTACACATGATGCTTATGTTATTTGTTTAGGAGATCCATTTCAGTTGCCCCCAGTAGACCCTACCGCTGATAATCATTTGTTGGATACACCTCATGTATTTTTAGATGAAGTAATGCGGCAAGCAGAAGAAAGTGAAATTATTCAAATAACAATGTCATTAAGAAAAGGGAAAAGCCTTGAATATTTTAGGGGAAATGAAGCACAAATATTACCAAAGAATCAGATTAGTACCGGTATGCTTGTTTGGGCAGATCAAGTATTATGTGCAACAAATAAAACAAGAGAAAGTATTAATATGACAATGCGGCATTTAAAAAGATTTGAAGGAGCACCGCAAATTGGAGATAAAATGATATGCTTGAGAAATTATTGGGATATTCTTTCTGATGATAATCATATACCTTTAGTTAATGGTACTATTGGATATATTCAAAGTATTGAAGAGGATATTCTTCCAGTTTATTATTATCGTAAATTTGTTAGAAATGTTGAGCTTTTTAAAGTAACTATTTTAACAGATAATGGAGAAACTTATAGCGATATTTATTTAGACAAAAATTATTTATTAACTGGGAAAAAATCTTTAACTTATAAAGAAGAAGCAAGAATTAAGCGGCAAGCAGAGCATAATCCTAGATTTAATAAGATTCCTCAAGATTGGACTTATGGATATGCAATTACTTGTTGGAAGGCTCAAGGTAGTGAATGGGATAATGTCTTGACTATAGAAGAAAATTTTCCTTTTGGTAGAGAAGAGCATGATAAATTTTTATATACTGCTTGCACTAGGGCGGCTAAAAAACTAGTGCTTTTACGGAAGTAGAGGTGAAAAATAATAAGTAAATTAATAGATTTAAGTAATCAAACGTTTGGCTATTGGAAAGTTTTAAGACGAGGGATCAATCGAAATGGGCAAGCTTATTGGCTATGTAAATGTACTGCATGTGGACAAGAAAAAGAAGTTGCTGGAAAACATTTACGAGCAGGAAGATCAACTAATTGTGGATGTATTAGAATGAAAAAAATGCATCAAACTAATATAAAAGATGAAACTGGTAAAGATTTTGGATTTTTGCATGTAGAACGAATGGCTTCAAAAGAAGAACGACCTAGACAAGATAGAACTGGAGTTTATTGGATTTGTACTTGTAAAAAATGTGGTAAACAAAATGTTGTAGTTTTTGGAGATTATTTAAGAAAAGGTGAAACACAAAGTTGCGGTTGCCTTAATAGTAAAAATGAAAGTTTAATTTGTCAAATGCTAGATAGAGAACATATTGAATATGTACAACAAAAAACTTTTGATAATTTAACATCAGATAAAAATAATTCTAAATTATTTTTTGATATTGCTATTTATAATCAAGAAGTTGATCTATATTTAATAGAATATGATGGTATTCAACATTTTGAAAAAGGACATTTTAAAAATACTTTTGATCAAACTCATAAAAATGATTTAAAGAAAAATAAATTTTGTTTTAAGAATAATATTCCTTTAATACGTATTCCTTACGATGCTAAATATACAATAGATGATTTAAAACTTAAAACTACGCGATTTTTATTAACACCAGAAAATGAAATGCAATATTATAATAAGATTTGACTTTTATAAAAATTTATGATATAATAAAATGTAAAGAAAAAGAAAGGGGTATAAGATATGAATATAACTTACCCAGGTAGTCTACATAATCATACAGAAAAATCAAATTTCCGATTAAGAGATTGTATTGTTAAATCTGAAAATTTGGTTCAAAGAGCAATAGAATTAGGACAGTCTGTTGTTGCAATTACTGATCATGAGACTATTTCTGAAGCAGTAAAAGTTGAAGAATTAAGAAAAAAATATCCTGATATTAAAATTATTATGGGTAATGAAATTTATCTTTGTAGAGATGGATTAAATGCAGAAAATTTTATGGCAGGGGTAGATAAATATTTTCATTTTATTTTATTAGCAAAAGATAGAGTTGGTTTTCAGCAGATTTGTGAATTGTCTACTAGGGCTTGGAATAGAAGTTATATGTATAAACAGCGTAGAGTGCCAACTTATTATCAAGATATTATTGATATTATCGCTAGTAATAAAGGGCATGTTATTGGTAGTACAGCCTGCCTTGGTGGTTTCTTGGCAACTAAGTTAATGGAATATCATACAGCACCATTAGATGATTTATGGCAAAAAATTAAAAACTGGTGTTTGTTAATGCAAGATTTATTTGGAGAAGGTAATTTCTTTTTAGAATTGCAACCAAATACTGCAATGGAACAAACAGTTGTTAATGAATATTTAATTAAACTAAGTGAAGAATTAAATATTCCTTTTATTATTACTTGCGATACTCATTATCTTAAAAAAGAAGATAGAGAAATTCATAAGGCATATCTTAACTCACAAAATGGAGAACGTGAGGTAGATGCTTTTTATGCTACTACTTATTTAATGAATACAAATGAAATAGTAGAAAATATGTCAATAGGTGAAGTTAATATTGAGCAAGCTTTTAGAAATATTGAAGTAATAAGAGATATGTGTGAAGATTATTCTATCTTAAAGTCTTTAAAAATTCCTACTTTAAAATGGAATAAATTTACGGAATATACGCAAGATCAATTAGAAGAATGGTGTAATACAATTCCTATGTTTAGAACTTTTTTAAAATCTAAATATGTAGGAGATAGAGAATTAGTAAAAGCAACAATAGATGGAATACTTCGTCATAAAGATTTACAGAATAAAGAAGCCTTTGCAGAAATTAATGATAATTTAAGAATTACTTGGGAATCTTCCGAAGTTAATAAAGCACATTGGTCAGCTTATTATCTTAATCTTCAAAAAATTATTGATTTGTGCTGGGAGGCGGGATCAATAGTAGGACCAGGACGCGGAAGTGGCGTTGGTTTCGTATTATTGTATTGTTTAGATATCACACAAATCAATCCTTTAGCTGAGACAACTAAGACATATAGTTGGAGATTTTTGAATCCAGAGCGTGTATCTGTATTGGATATTGATTTTGATATTGAAGGCGGGCGTCGTCCGCAAGTGCTTTCTAAATTTAGAGAGTTTTATGGAGAAGATAGAGTAGCCAATGTAACAACTTATCATACAGAAGGAACAAAATCTGCAATTTTAACTGCCGCTAGAGGATTAGGTATTGATAATGATGAAGCACAATATATTGCAAGTTTAATTCCTTCAGATCGTGGTAAATTAAGAAGTTTAAAAGAAGCTTTTTATGGGGATAAAGATAAAGGATTTAAACCTGTTACTCCTTTTGTCCAAGCTATGACTTATGATTATCCAGAATTATGGGAAGTGGCGGTTCAAATTGAAGGATTAATAAGCGGAACTGGTATCCATGCAGGCGGTGTTATTTTTGTAGATGAACCGTTTACAGAATCTACTGCATTAATGAGAGCGCCCGATGGAACTATTTGTACACAATTTGACTTACATGAAGCAGAAGCAGTAAGTCTTATCAAATATGATGCATTGTCTGTTGAAGCAGAAGATAAGATTCATAATTGTTTAGATTTATTATTAGAAGATGGATTAATTAAGCCACAAGATACGCTTAAAGAATTATATGATAGTGTATTAAATATCTATGAGTTAGATAGAACATCTAAGGGTATGTGGGAAATGGTGTGGAATCATAAAATTCAATCTTTATTCCAAATGGAAAAACAAAGTGGTGTACAGGGTATTGCATTGATTCATCCTGAATCTGTAGATGAACTTTGTGTCTTAAATTCAGTTATACGTCTTATGGCACCAGATAAAGATAGTGATACTCCTCTTGAAACGTGGGCTAGTTATCGTAAAGATATTGATTTATGGTATCAAGAAATGCAAAGATACGGTTTGACAGAAGAAGAAATAAATTGGTTGGCACATCATGATGCAATTACCGATGGTATTTGTGAAAGCCAGGAGGGCTTGATGTCTTTAGTTCAAGAGCCAAGATTAGGCGGTAATTCACTTACTTTTGCAGATAAATGTCGTAAAGGAATTGCAAAGAAACAAGGTAAATTATTTGAAGAGTGTGAACGTACTTTTTATGAAAATATTGCCGAAAATCATTGTTCTCCTAAACTAGCACATTATGTATGGGATGTACTTTTGAAAATGCAGAGAGGGTAAAAGAAAAACTTGCCCTATCAAATATCTTTTTCGCTTTACCAGCGAGGTCATTTTTAATTAATGGCTAACGGTTGAATCTTATATATAATAGAGCTAATATATAAGACAATCCCGTGTGAATCTCTTTATATTAGCAATAAATAAAAAAGGAGTTAAATTATGAATTATATTTATTGCTATATTAATAAAATAAATGGTCATCGTTATGTGGGACAAACAAATAATTTAAAAAGACGGCAAAATGAGCATTGGAGTAAAGCAAACAATGAAAACTCAATAGAGTCTAAATTTTTGTTCCATAAAAAATTAAAAGAATATGGTAAAGATAATTTTAGTTTTGTAATTTTAGAAGAAGTTGAAAATAAAAATTTAGTTAATGAAAGAGAAATTTTTTGGATAGACAAATTAAAAACTTATGTGGGTGATAATCAAGGTGGTTATAACTTAACTCGTGGTGGAGATGCTTTCCCAATAGAATCTAAATTTTCTAAAGAAGATATAAAACAAATTAAGGTTTTATTAAAAGAAGGCACTTCTTACTCAGAAATTAGTAAAAAATTTAATATGAGTTTAGGTTATATTTCTGGTATCAATAATGGAAATTATTTTTCAGAAAAAGAAGAAAATTATCCATTATATAAATATTATCAATCACAAGAAGAAATTAATTATATATATTCTTTATTAATAGATACTTCAATTCCTATGACAAAAATTGCAGAAATAGTTAATAAATCATATTCAACGATTAAAAAAATCAATAGTGGAGCTTTGCAGCATGACAAGAATTTATCTTACCCTCTGCGAAAGATTAATTCGGTAAAACAAAAAGCGCAAAATATTCAACAAGCTCTTATATCAGGTATGACGGATACTGATATTATTGATAAATTTAAAGTTTCTAAATCTACTATTCGTAGAATAAATAAAGGTGAAACTCATTACGATGATTCATTGCATTATCCGTTAAGAGAAGCATGTATCGACTATTCTAGGTCAAACTAGAAGTAGGATTACTATTGGTACGTAATCCGAAACAGATATTGGAGTATGATGTCACATACTTGTTAAAATATAGTCAGTGCCTATGGCGACATAGGGATTCATGATAGTTTTAATCGCTCACATTGTCTTGCTTATTCACTTGTAGGCTTACAGGAAATGAATTTAGCATATAGATTTCCAATTATTTATTGGGATTGTGCGTGTCTTATTACTAATAGTGGAGTTAATATTGCGGATGGTAATGGAACAACTGATTATGCAAAAATGGCGCGTGCACTTGGAGATATTATTTCTCGTGGCATTTCTGTATCTCTTGTAGATATTAATAAATCAGATGCAAGTTTTAGACCAGATATTGAAAATAACACAATTTTATTTGGCATGAAAGCTTTATCTGGTATTAATCAAAATATTATGGAAGAAATTATGATTAATCGTCCTTATAAGTCTTTTAAAGATTTTATGAATAAATGTACTTTAACTAAAGTGCCAATGATTACTTTAATTAAAAGTGGTGCATTTGATAATCTGGAGCGCGAATGGGGAGAAGAATTGAATCTTGAACCAAGATTGATAGTAATGGCTTATTATTTATCTATTGCTAGTGAACCAAAGAAAAGATTAACGATGCAGAATTTTGCAGGGTTAATTAAAAAGAATTTAGTTCCTTCTAGTTTGGATTTAGAGAAAAAGATTTTTGAGTTTAACAGATATCTTAAAAAGAATAAGTATGGCGATTATTATTTATTAGGACAAGATAGTAATATATTATTTGCTACAAATAATGTTATAAATGGAGAAGATATTGAAGTAGTTTTAGATAAAGTAGTTGTATCACAAAAAGTTTGGGATAAAGCGTATAAAAAACGTATTGAAATAGCTAGACAATATTTAATAAATAATCAAGAGGAATTATTGAAACAATTAAATATTTTGTTATTTCAAGAGTTATGGTATAAATATGCAAAAGGTTCAATCTCTAAATGGGAAATGGAAAGTTTATGTTTTTATTATCACGATCATGAATTGGCAAATGTAGATTTGGGTTATTATGGGTTATCTAATTTTTCAGATTTACCAGAAAAGCCAATTATTGAAAGATATTGGAAACGCGGCGACCGCAAGATCCCTATTTATAAGCTTGATTGTATTATTGGTACTGTTATAGCAAAAGATGATAACCATAGTATGGTATCATTGATGACTGTTGATAAAAAAGTAGTAGAAGTAAAATTTAATCGTGAACAATATGCTAAATATAAAAAACAAATTAGTGAAAAGCAAGAAGATGGTACAAAGAAAAAACTTGAAGAAGGATGGTTTAAAAGAGGTACTAAATTAATGCTTACTGGTTATCGTAGAGGTAAACAGTTTATGGTTAAAACATATTCACGTACAGCAACTCATCAGATATATCAAATAACTGATGTAGATGATCAAGGTCATATGACTTTAATTCATGAAAGAAAGGATACAGGCTTAGAAGATGAAATCTAAAAATCTTATATGTCTTGTAGGAGAAACTAGCCGCGGCAAAGATACCGTGGCTAAGATTTTACAAGAAGATTATAATTTAAAACCAGTGTGTAGTTATACTACTAGACCAATGCGTCCTGGTGAAGTAGAAGGTAAAGAACATTATTTTATTACACGCGAACTTGCTGAAAATTATTATCCGGAATATGAAAATATAGTTGCACGTACAGAAATAAATGGTAATATTTATTTTGCAACTTCAAAGAATATTCAAGATGCAGATTTTTATATAATAGATCCAAATGGAATTAAATTCTTTGATAAAAGACATCCAGAGATTTCTAAATTTATTGTATATATAACTTGCTCTTTAGATATTGCAAGAGAAAGAGCGATGAAACGTGGTGATAAAATGACTGTATTTGAAGATCGTGTAATTGATGAATTTAAACAATTTGAAGAATTTAAACAATCACATGGTTATCATACAGTTATCACAAATAATGGAACAATTATAGATTTGAAAAAACAAGTTGATTTAATGATACAAGAATATCACAAATTCTATTAAATATGTTAAAATAAAAATCATATAAAATAATGTTCATAATGAACATCCTAAAATATTTATATACTAGGAGGAAATAAAATGACATTAACAATTAAAAAACGTGATGGTAGATTAGCAAACTTTAATAGAAATAAAATATATGCAGCAGTTCTTGCTGCATTTAAAGAAGTTGATGGAACCATTGATGATTATGCACATCACAAAGCAGAAAATATTGCTTCTTATGTTGAAGAAATAGCAAAAGCTCAAGAAGCAGATAACCCTTTAACAATAGAAGAAATACAGGATTTTGTTGAAAAAGGATTAATGAGCACTCGCCGCAAAGATGTAGCTAAAGCATATATTCTTTATCGTAAAAAAAGAGATGATGCTCGAACCAATACAATAGATAAAACAGTAGATGAAATTGTAGGTTTGACAAATGATTATTGGCTTCATGAAAATTCTAATAAAGATGCTCAATTAGCAACTACACAAAGAGACTATATAGCAGGGGAAGTATCTACAGATGCAACAAAGCGTAGATTATTACCAAAAGATGTAGTAGAGGCTCATGAGCAAGGTATTATTCATTTCCATGATATGGATTATTATTTACAGAATATCTATAATTGTTGTCTTATTAATTTAGAAGATATGCTTCAAAATGGTACAGTAATAAGTAAAACTTTTATTGATAAACCACATAAATTTAGTACGGCATGTAACATTGCAACACAGATTATCGCGCAGGTTGCAAGTTCTCAGTATGGAGGTCAAAGTATTTCCTTAGCTCATCTATCTCCTTTTGTAGCAGAAAGTAGAAATAAATTTACTAAGCAGTATCCTACTTTTACAAAAGATCAAATCGAATTTATGGTTAAAGAAGATGTTGCAGCAGGCGTTCAAACATTGCAATATCAAATTATTACTTTAATGACTACTAATGGTCAAGCACCATTTATTACAGTATATATGAATTTAGCAGAAGTGCCAGAAGGTTCTGCACGTGAAGATTTAGCAATGGTTATTGAAGAAGTATTAAAACAGCGTATAAAAGGTGTAAAAAATGAAAAAGGCGTTTATATAACTCCTGCATTTCCTAAGCTTATTTATGCTCTTGATGATATGAATATTATTGAATCTAGTAAATATTATTATTTAACTCAGTTGTCAGCTAAATGTACTGCGAAACGAATGGTTCCAGATTATATTTCTAATAAAATTGAACGTGAACTTAAACAAGGAGATATTTATCCATGTATGGGATGTAGATCATTTTTAACTGTTGATCGAACAGAAAAGAATTATGCAAAAGCATTAAATTGGGTGCAAGGTAAGAAATATTATGGTAGGTTTAATCAAGGAGTTGTAACAATTAATTTACCAGATGTCGCTTTATCTTCTAATGGTGACGAACAAAAATTTTGGAAAATCTTTGAAGAAAGACTTGAATTATGCCATAAGGCTTTACAGTATCGTCACAAAAGATTATTAAATACCAAATCAAATATTGCTCCTATTTTATGGCAGAATGGTGCAATTGCTCGTTTGGGTAAAGATGAAAATATTAATGAATTATTGTTTCATGGATATTCAACAATTTCATTAGGATATTGTGGTCTATATGAGTGCACAAAATACATGAAAGGCGTTTCACATACAGATCCAAGTGGAAAACCTTTTGCTCTTAAAGTCATGCAAAAGATGGTAGATAAATGTAACGAGTGGAAGGCGGAAGAGGATATTGACTATTCCGTATATGGTACACCGCTTGAATCTACAACATATAAATTCGCAAAATGCTTACAAAAAAGATTTGGCAATATTGAAGGGATTACAGATAGAAACTATGTAACTAATAGTTATCATGTACCTGTTTTTCAAGAAATTGATGCATTTACTAAATTGGCTTTTGAATCTGAATTTCAAAAGTTATCACCTGGTGGCGCAATTAGTTACATTGAGGTTCCAAATATGCAAAAAAATATTGATGCTGTATTAGATGTTATTAAATTTATTTATAATAATATTATGTATGCAGAAATCAATACAAAATCTGATTATTGTCAAGTATGTGGATTTGATGGAGAAATTGAAATTGTTGATGATGAAAAAGGTAATAAATTAATCTGGAAATGTCCAAATTGTGGTAACACTGATCAAAACAAAATGAATGTAACAAGACGTACGTGCGGATATATAGGAACGAATTATTGGAATCAAGGGCGTACACAAGAAATTAAAGAAAGAGTATTACATTTGTAATTTATAGTTCATTGGGGCGTTTTAGGTCGCTTTTTAAAATTTAAAATGCCTTTTGGACTTTTTAAATTCAAATTGACATTTTCCAAAAATTATGATAAAATAAAATAAGAAAGGAGAAAATTAATGGAGGGAGATCAAGAGAAAAAAGTTACTCTAGTAGATAAAGAAGGTAAAGCAGCAGATATTTCTTTGTGTACTATTTATGATGTAAATAAACAAATGGTTAAAGATAATGTTGAAATCTTATCTACTAATAAAATTAGAAAACTTATTAAAAAAGTAGATATTGATTGCGCTAATAAAGATGCGCATTATTTTATGCTTTTAAACAAAGAATTATCGGATTATACTATTTTTATTTATACGGGTGATCATAAAGAGTTTAATGAAGCTTTATTTGACTGTATAGTTAATCGCGGTGATTGCAAAGGAATTGACTTGACAGATAATAAAGATGCTTGGGAAATTTGGATTCAAACAGAAAATGATGTTTATTTATATCATTTATTCCCTTGTGACACATGTATTATACCTTGCTAAAAGGAGAGAGAATAATGAAAGTATTACATGTTAGACCAAAAATTGGTATGATGTTTCAAAATATAATGGTTACTGAAGATCAACAATATATTGGTAATTTTGATTGCACATTAGATAATATGTCATATAAAATTACTGAATATGTTCAAGGAGTTCCAACAGTTGGGAATATAAAAATATATGGTAAAAAAGATTATGCTATTAAATTTAAACAGCAGCTTGAATCAAATCATTTAACTAATTATGCCAATAAACCTATTGCAGTAGATATAGTGGAGGAATAAACAAATATGAAACGATTTTTAACAAAAGTAACAGAAACATATAGACTAGAAAATGAAGCAGTAGTTGAAGAATTTCTTAAGGAGCTAAAAACAAATCCGCAATTTGAGGTAGCTAAATATACAAGCACTAAAAAATATAAAAAGTCTAAAGGCGAGATTATAGATGAATGGATCCGTTTTGAAGTTACAAAAGTTTTTAATGAAGAAGCAGAACCAGATTCTATTATTGATATAAATTATACAGTAGATTCTTTAGTAAAGCCTAATGTAGAAGCTATTGCTGAATCTGAGGAGGATATTGATGACGAATATGTTGATTAAAAAAATAAATGAAGAAGCAATTATTCCTACGAAAGGTAGTAAATATGCAGCAGGATATGATTTGTATGCTTGTATTAATAAAAAAGTAGAAATTCTACCTGGAGAGACAAAACTTATTGGAACTGGAATTGCAATACAATTACCAGAATGTACTTTTGGAGCTATTTTTGCAAGAAGCGGGCTTGCCACAAAAAAGGGATTAAGACCAGCTAATTGTGTAGGGGTAATTGATGAAGATTATAGAGGTGAAGTTATGATTGCTTTGCATAATGATTCCGCTTATACTCATATTATTGAGCCAAAAGAACGTATTGCTCAATTAATTGTAATGCCGTATATGTCAGTTAATTGTTATTTAGTATCTGAATTAAATGAAACAGAGCGTGATGATGGAGGATTTGGTTCAACTGGATCTAAGTAAATCTTGACATCTTGCAAAAATTTTGATATAATTAAGCCATAAGGAGGAAAATCTTATGGCTTTTATTTTATCATTAGATTGTTCCACAAAAAGTACAGGTTGGGCGATTTACAATAGTAAAAAACAATTGATAGATTATGGTTGTATTACAGCGTCATCTACTGATTTAATCAAACGAATTAATAAAATGGTTCACGGCTTAGATGAAGTATGTAAAAAATATAAAGATATAAATACAATAGTCATGGAAGAAGTAAGACCCGATATAGGACATACTTCCAACCCAAAAACTTGGAAAGCTTTAATGTGGTTACAAGCAGCAAATAATTTTTATATACATTCTCAATTAAAAAATACTAAAATTGTTTATTTATATCCAAGCGAATGGCGAAGGATATGCGGCATTAAAAATGGTAGAGGAATCAAGCGCACCGCCGCAAAAGAAATGGATATAAAATTTGTTAAAGAAAAATTTAATATTACTGTAAATGATGACATAGCTGATGCTATTGGAATAGGATATGCTTATTTATATCCAACAGAAGTTAAAGAATTAAATTGGGAATAAAAAAGAAAAATGGGAAGACTTAATTAATAAGTCTTCCCATTATTTTATTTGTAGTGGAAATAATTTCTTCACCATATGTTGCTAATAAATCGGCAAGTAATTCTTCTTGTTCATAAGTTAAAGTGATATGATAAGAAAACATGGCTGCATGTGTTATTTCATGGCAAAGAACTTTCCACATTTTATTCGATTGTAAGGAATCACATATATAAATAGTTTTAGTTAAATTATTACAAGAACCAAGAGTAAAAGAATTAGTACCATCATCCCGTATTAATTCAGGATGATTATAGGGTACTAATAGAATTTGCCACTCTACTCCATTAAGCTCCAATTTTCTGAGCCAATGTAGTTAATTTTTGTTGTAATATAGTTTTTTCATCTGGAGTGGCATCTTTTATCATTTCAGTAATATCATGTGATAATGCTGTCATATACTCTTGAAGTTCTTTGATATCAGCTTCTTTTCCATGGTGCATTTCTTTAGATTCCATATACATGCGGCGATGGCTTGGCGAACGTCCTTCCCGCGCATCATATATTTTCATTGCTTTTTCACCATGACGATAATGATCATTTTTATAATCAATATCTCTATAATAATCATTAGGCATTTTAGTATCTGGTCTAATGTATCTTTCATCAAAATACATACGATATGGTTCTTCTTCATGTTTTTCTTTCATTGCTTCTACTATTGTACAATAGTACATTGCTTCTTCCATATCTTTAATCATATCAACCACTTCGCCTAATTCTTTGGCATCGACAGATTCAAGATTACCAAGTTGTCCTTGAACAACTCCTAATAATGTATCTTTGATAGTTTTCATTCTTTCCATAGGGTTAAACTCCTTTCTCTACTTATTCAACAGCAGTTATAATAAAATTAGCATTTTGAACATTAATTGCCTGAGAGGAAGTATTAACCACACTTACTGTAGAGCAGCAACATTTAGGAACATCTATAAATACAGATGAAAATACATTGCTATATGCATCTACAGCAGTAGGAGTAGAAATCATTGTAGAAGATACAACTGGTTCTCCATCAATAGCTATTGCTAAGGAGATAGCTCCTGCTGTACCACCTGTAGGAACGGCAATATTACCACCAAAAGATACCTTAAAAGTAGAGTGGCAGCTTGTATTACTGCCACCTTTTAAGGTTACATTTCCGCTTCCGGCACGGTGAATA
>ENA-OOXC01000605-OOXC01000605.1-human-gut-metagenome-genome-assembly--contig:-NODE-605-length-26132-cov-2.724201_pt1 | contig 26132 bp, 13 predicted proteins | sample MGYA00241578_ERZ501325 | MGnify/ENA primary metagenome ERZ501325 (study PRJEB25962, sample SAMEA2042737) | human gut metagenome | biome: human gut; feature: human-associated habitat; material: faeces...
AGTGCTGCCGGTGGCGCAGGCATCGGCGTAGTTGATGATGACAGCAAGACTGTTGCTGAGCTGAGCGGCAGCAAAGTAACAGCTGAAACAGGTGATATTACTGTCAACGCTGCCAACAAGACTGACGTGACAACGGCAGTCTTTGGCGTAGCTGCCAGCATGGTTGCAGGTGGCCTGAATGTTGCTGTAAATAATCTGGACAATACTGTTTCCACGCTGGTGAAGGATAACAGCAACCTGCAAGCACAGGGCACCTTCGCAGCGAAGGCAGATAACATTGTGAAAACAAGCTTTGTCAATGGTGCTGATGCAGTGGGCGCTGCAGGCGTTGCCGTCGGCGTAGGCGTGAATACAATTGATACAGGCGTGATCACCGAAATCAGCGGCAGCAAGATTACTGCCGGTGCTATCGACGTAGCAGCAACTGAAAAGCTGGACGTTAAGCAGGTGGTAGAAAACGCTGCTCTCGGCGGACATGGCTACAGTGCGAACGTCAGCGTAACTACAATTGGCGCAGCAGCTGCAGACCAGTACGGCGACAGCGAAACTACGGATAGTGATAAAAAGGCAACCTTTAATACAAACGATATTCTCAATAAAGCAAATGCTGCAATTGAAGGCCAGGGAACTGTCGGCACTGTTACTAATAAAGACGGCAAGAGCAGTTCTAACGTTGCAGGCATGACCTTTGATAAATATACCGACAGCAACGGCCAGAAGCTGAGTGCAGACCCCGGTACTACTGCCAGCAAGGGCAGCAGCAAGGCTGCAGGCGTGCAGGCGAAGGTAAGCAATTCTACGCTGCAGGCAACAGGCGATACGAAGGTCAACGCTAAGCGTACTGTTGACGCCAAGCTGACTTCGGCGCAGGTAGCAGCAGGTATTGCAGGCAATGGCATTGCCGCTTCTGTTGCGGTTCTTGATGTAGAACGCAAGACCGGCGTAACCATCAACAATAACAGCAAGCTTAGCGGCAAGAATGTAACGCTTGGCAGTGCGCAGGACGGCACATCCAAGATTGATGCTTATCAGGTAGCAGCAGGCGCTGCTTTCGCAGGCAGTGCTGCCTACGCGCAGAACAGTCTGCATGGTGCTAATGCTATTACTATCAATAACAGTACGCTTCAGGCTACAGGCGATAACAGCTCCAAAGGTACGCTGACCGTTAAGGCAGAGGATACCAGCAGTGCAGCAGTACGCACTATCGGCGCAACTGCAGGCGCTATGGCTGGCGGTGTGTTGGTAAGCAATGCTGCGAATAATAGTGATAACACTGTAACTATCGGCGGCAGCAAGCTTATTGCCGGTAAAGATGTATATGAAAAAATCTACGTGCCTTCCACAAACGATAAACCAGGTTATTACAAGACGAATTACGATAATGTGATTGGCTACAACAACATTGGTACGGTTGATGTTGCTTCTGTCAAAGCCAACAGCATTACTGCAGAAACCTACGGTGGCATGGTTGGCATTGCTGCGGCACAGGGAATTGTTGCACTCGCTACGGATGCAGGCAGCAGCAAGGTTAATGTAACCGGTGCTTCCGGCTTCCTCGGCAACAGCGTAAGCATGAACGCAACAAATAAGCCTGCAGTACGCGCAGAGGCACAGGCTTATTCCGGCGGCCTGCTGGCGGTAGCAGGTGTGGCAGTATCCAAGGCTAAGGCCAGCGGTACGGTAGAAGCAAAGGTTGCGGACGGCAGTAGCTTTGCAGCCGATAACGTAGAGATTACGGCAAACGTAACTACTCAGACTGCCAAGGATGAGAACAATAACGTATATACTGTAGATAACGTAAGTGCTAAAACAATCGGCGCTACTGCTTCCGGTCAATACGCTGCAGGCTTCAACACTGCTTATGCAGAAAATGATATGACTGTCAGCGTTGATGTGGGCAAAGAGCAATATAAGGTCAACGCTTTGAAGCTCAAGGCTGATAATGCTTCGGTTATTGCGGCAGATATCCTGGGTGTAACAGTTGGCGGTTATATTGCCAGCGGCAGCAACTGGTCTGATACCAAGACGAACCTGACGACCAGCGTAAAGGCAGCGGGCGTTAAAGAGAATGTATATAACAGCCTGGGAGCTGTAAACATCAGCAGCTCCGGCTACAGTGCAGTAAACAATGATGCCAATGGCTATGGCGGCGGTATTGTAGGCTTCAACCCTGTTGCTGCAAGGTCGCAGAATGAGATTATTACCAATACTACTGCTGATGTGAGCGGCAAATGGCAGGGTGTAGGCTCCCTAAAGGTTGCTGCCAACAATGCGGATAAGCTGGATATTCTGGCGGACTCCCTGACGGCGGCTGTTGTCGGTGCCAGCGGCACAGAAATTAAAAACAAGGTTGTGCATAACGCTAATATCAACGTAACAGGCGATATTACAACCAGCGGCAAGCAGTCCTACATTGCAAATAACACGCTGAATCATGATGTTAAGCTGAAGGGCAGCGGTTATGGCGGTGGCAGTATCAACGTCAATGATATGGACAACAAGCTGCAATACACTGCTGGTGTAAATATCAACAATGCAACCTTGAGCGGTACAGGCAGCGCTGGCTCGATTAAAGCGCTTGCTTATACCGACGGCAAGATGGACTATACTAATACGCTCAAATCTGCCGGTGTTGTTCCTTCTACTTTCGCATTCAGCAAAAATGTTATTACCTATGATAATAGCATTAAGGTTACTGACAGTAATCTGTCGACGGCTAAAGCAGATCAGGATATCACCCTGGCGGCAACAGATGAAACCACTGCAACCTTTGATACTACTGCTGATACCCAGGGCGGTGCTGTGGGCGCAGCTTCTGCTGCAACAGACAACACTCTGAAGCGCAGCAACAAAATTACCGTTACTAACGGCAAGATACTCAGCACCAATGACGTAAATATTTACGCAGGTGCTAATCTTGACGGCATTACCTCCTCGCTGACCTACAACGTGCTGGCGGATGCTTATAATAAGACGGTAATTCCTCTGGCTACTGTTCCAAAAGCTAAGAACACGATGACACAGGAAAATCAGGTAAGCATCAACGGCGATATCGACAGTGTACGTCACGTCAACTTCAAGGCCGGCAAGGGAATGACCACCGTATCGACCTCCGCCCGCGAATACAACTTCTATAAGGGCACGAGCGGCAGCGGTTCCGTTACCTCCACCGCCTTGGGCGAGGTAACTCCGGGTGAAACAGTTGCCAACTATGTGGACATTGCCAGCGGTAAAAGGGTACGCGCAGGTATCCATAATAACCTGGAGCTTACCATTAGCGGCAGCACTAAGGTTACTAATCCTAAGGTTGAAAACGGCAAGGTTATTAAAGAAGGCAGCGTAGATTTCAACGATATCAAGGTTACCACTGGCACAGGTCAGGATTGGTTTAATACTAAGCAGAATGTTGTTGCAGATGTGGTTGATCTGGAGAATGGTCTTTATGCTCGCCTGGAGGAAATAAATGGTCTCCTGGGCCAATATGCTTCTGATTCTGGCGAATATAGTATTTTGAACAGTGAAAGAGAGCGCATCCTCACCCAAATGGAGGAGAATGGCTTTGTCAAGACCAGAGTAGAGGGTGGCAAAACCTACAAGAGTGTTTTGGATAAAATTTCTTTGCCGGCAGTCGATGTCAAGGATATCGTTGTTTCCGGCGGCAACATCAACATCGAGGCTGATAAGCTGCAGGGCAGCGGCAACCTGACGGCACAGGGTGCCAATAACCTGACGATTAATAACAGCAGTGACCTGTACCTGAAGATTAACGACCTGGCTATTAAGGATAAGGGTGGCGTAATCCGCTACAACGATGCTGAGGTGAAGAGTGTTGCTGGCTTCAATGGTACAATGAATACTGCTGCAGGTAATAATGCTGATCCGAAGATTACTGTCAAGAGTACCGGCACATCTACCAACGGACTGACTAAGCCTGATATCGGTATCTTTGGTACTGTGCAGAACAGCGCCGGTGACGTTTTAATTCAAAACAGCAATTACAATATCAACGTAGACGGCAATGCCAATATCAGCGCCCGCAACATCGAGCTGAAGGCTGACAAGGGTTCGGTAACGCAGAATAGCAAGGGACTGCTGCTTATCGGCGGCGACCCGGTAACCAAGTACCAGTTCAGCGATGCTATAGCCAAAAAGATTCAAAGCTATGTTTCCCAACAGGCTATTGCTAGCAAGACTACGATTGATTGGCTGAGCAATATCAACAGCTATCAGGATTATAAAAATGCTTTGATAGCGCATAAGGACGAGCTTGGACTTACTGACGCAGAGGTTAATGAGATTAAGAATTACAGCGTTAACAAATCCAGCGGTATTGTTGCAGGCAACAACGTTTATGTCAGCGGCCTGAATGTTAACCTGGATGGCCTGGTACAGAGTGGCTACAAGAATTTCAAGGTTACACTTGATAATGCAGCCAACAACAAAATCGGCAATCTGGATAGGGACTATGCGCGTAACCAGACTGCACTTACCGATCAATATGTTATGTCCAACGAGAAGTATTGCGTAAGCACAAAGGCCGGCGCAGTTTATAACTCAAAAACCGGCGCTTATGACTATACTGTTAAGGTTTACTATAACCCCGCAACTAAGGAGCTGCTGACGGAAGCAATTGAGCCTAACGGCGGTAAGATTTATATTACCGGCGCACTGTCGAGCACTGGCAGCGGCAAGCTGCTGGCAATGGACGGTACTGCCAATATTGCGATTGATACTACGAAGGCAGGCCGCAATTTGCGGGTGAACAAAATCACTAATAAGGATATCACCGGTCTCATCAGCATTAAGGATACGCAGAAGAATACCTTGACTGAGTACACTACTGATGGCCAGAAGATGTCCGTTAAAACAACCACGCTTAACATTAAGGGTAATGCAATCTCTACCAGCACAACGCAGGTTAATGGTTCTACTACCACTTATGAACCGGCTAAGGGCATGACAATCAATTGGACTGGCGGTACCTCCGGCGACAAGAAGATTGTCAAGTGGCAGTATAAGAAGGACTTCGTTTTCTGGGGCCTGATTAAATACGGCACTACCAAGGACTTTGTCGAGAATGAAGAGGTTAAGAATGGTAAGACGGAGGTTTCTTCCACCAGTATCACTGGCACCGATCCGCTTGGTCAAGGTACTGTTATCAAGGTGAACAATAATGCCAAGGAATATGGTGTAACGACTAAGGAATATAATGATCCTAATGCAACAACTTACACTCCTGTTGTCGAAAACAAGAAATATTCCGGTTTATCAGGCAAAATCTTCGGCTATGGCAATTGCACCTACACCTGGACTGAAACCCAGATGCATTCCACCAGCAGTACCTATACAATTAAGGGCGATAAGCCGATTAACGTTGGCTTCATGACCGGTGGCAGCGGTGACATCAGCGTTTCCAGCGCCAAGGATATGTATCTTGCAGGCAACATCAGCAATGCAACTAAGGCTGACGGCAGCGCAATCGGCAAGGTTACCTTAAACAGCATTGGTGGCGCTATCAGCTCTGTTGGCAGTGCACGCGTTGACGCGGACGACCTGACTGCTAAAGCAGCCAAAGGCATCAGCATCAATCACAGTGCGTTGGGCAACATGGCGAAGCTGAATATTGAAGCAACGACTGGTGACGTAAGCATCAATTCCGACCGCGGCAAGCTGCAATTTGTCGGCGGCAATAAGGGCGCGTTGAACGGCAACCTGGTAATTAACGCAGCAGGCGACATTACTACGGCTAGTGATACTGTTTTGAACGGCAACCGCATTGATTTCACCACTCTTGGTGCGATTAATGCAGCGATTGCTCCCGGTCAGACGCTGACCAGCAGTGATACCATGTCTGCAAGCGTAAATGCCAACGCGTATGGCGATATTACACTGACCAACAGCAATGGTGATATGCGTATCGGTCATATTGCCAGCAAGAATGGTGATGTAAGCCTCACAACCAGCGGCAGCTTTATCGACGCAGTAGGCGACAGCACCTTGTCCGACAGCGAAAGCAAGCTGCAAAAGTGGCAGGAGCTGGGACTGATTAACAGTAATGACAAGGCAGAAGAAAGCGCAGCATCTGCAGCGGCAGCCAAGAGTGAGCGTGTGCAGGCACTGGAAAACAGGGCAAAGCAGCTGGCTATGGCAGATAAGAAATATACTGAAGACGCGCAGAATGCAGCTTTGGCAGAATACAAGGCGTTGGCAGAAGCTTACAAAACTAATGGCGAAGCAGCCTTCGAAGGCAAAAACTATAGCCAGGACGTTAAGGACTGGGCTAAGATGTACGCTGAGGTTGATAACAGCACTGCCTATGGTTGGAGTAAAAATGAGCTGCTATACGCTATTCAGGACAGCGTGCTGAATGCAAAACCCGGCCAGGTACTTACAGTAGATAAGGCCAACGTTCAGGGCAAGAATATCAGCCTGAGCGCAGGTAAGAATATCGGTATCGACGGCGAAGCAACCAACATAGCCTACAAGGATATGGGCAATTTGGATAATCTTAAGCTTTTGGCACAGGCTAAGGCCGGTGACCTTACCTGGAATGATGCTGACAGCAGAATTGAGGTTCGTCAGCAGCGTCAGATTACTGTAAAGCTGGCAGATGGCGGCAAGCTGAATCTGCAGGCCAACACCAGTAAAACTGAAAATACTGGTAATGTTTATCTGGCAGGCGTCAAGGATACGATGCTGGATATTTCCGGTACGATTAACACGACGCAGGATGTTAAGCTGCTCAGCGATAAAGGCGTTCGCATGAACAACGGCAGCATTGTTGCCAATAACCTTATTATCCAGGGCGGCAAGGGCAATGTAGGCAGCAAGGATGCCTTCATCAAGACTAATATCAGCGGTAATTTGGAAGCTAATACCGATACCGGTTACGGTGTATATCTGCATCAGACGGCTGCAGGCAACAAGCCGGCGCAGGTGCTGACAATTCAGGATGCTGCAACAGGTACGCTGGTGCTCAAGGCAGATAACGGTATGCAGATGACTACGGAAGCAGGCAAGAATATCGGTTATCTGAACGCCAACAGCATTAACCTGCAGGCAGCCAACGGCGATATCGGTAAAGCTGATGACGGTATCCGCATTCTGGAAAACGGCGCTGTTATTAACGCTAAGGCAGAAAATGGTTCTGTTTACCTGCAGGGCGCAGGCACGAAGGATGCAGGCCTGGTAGTTGACAGTATTACTGCTAAAGGAAATGCTAAGCTCAACCTGGATGGTGATGTAAACTTCGGTAACGACACAGGTAACGGTAGCATTAGCGCAGGCGCAGATGTAACTGTTAATGGTAACAATGTTAACCTGAACGCAGGTACTGTTACTGCAGGCGGCGCAGGCAATATCAACGCAGGTAAAGATGTGAACGTAACAACCGGTAGCATTACTGCTGATGGTGCAGGCAACATTACTGCAGGCAATGACGTTAACCTGAACGCAGGTACTGTTACTGCAAGCGGTGCAAGCAATATCAACGCAGGTAATGATGTGAACGTAACAACTGGTAGCATTACTGCTGATGGCGCAGGCAACATTACTGCAGACAACAACGTAAACCTTAACAGCAGCACGCTGGTATTTGGCGCTGATAGCGTAATTACTTCTACTAATGCCAATATTTCTCTTGGTAGCAGTGGCATTACTGTTAATGGTGCTAATAACAACCTGAAATTGGATGCTGCTGGTACCGTGATGCAGGATGCAGCAGCTACGGGTATTACTGTAGATAATCTTATTGTTGAATCTGGCAAGATGCAGCAACTGCTCAGCCAGCAGAACAATGTGAAGAATCTGAGCATTAAAGGTAAGGATGCAGGCAGTATATTGGTAGTAGATGGCGTAACCAGGTTTAACGGTACGATGGATAATCTGTTGGTTACTGTTGTTGATTCTAATATCAAGGGTGATGTGCTGATAGAGAACTACCAGGCAAATACCGGCAAGATAACCATTAACTCAGCCATCAATACTTCTAAGTACAATGATGCGCATAACGGTAATATTACTGTTAAGGCAGATGGTGATATTACTACGGCTAGTGGCGCTGATTTGAATGCATCTGATAATATAAGCATTAATTCTAAGAAGGGTTCTGTTGTAACCATCGGTAATGTAACTGCCAAGAATGCAGTAGATATCAATGCAGCGCAAGATATTACGGCAGACGGAAATGTCACCTCTAACAATGGTGACATTACCATGGATGCAGGCGGAAGCATTACAACTAATAGCATAGTAAATGCACTTAACAACGTAATTGCAAATGCTAACGGTAATATTGCAACCAAAGGCGATGTTACTGCAACAAACGGTAATGCAGTGCTCAACTCTAAAGGTGGCAGCGTAAATACCCAGAACGTAACTGCTGGTCAGGTAGTAGATATCGATGCAGCGAATAATATCACTGCCAACGGTAGCCTCACTTCTACTAATGCTAACGTAGATTTGAACGCAGGCGGCAGCATTACGACCAACGGTCAAGTTACTGCACAGAAGAATGTTGATTACAATGCTAAAGGTAGCATTACTACCGGCGGTATTATCAACAGTACAACTGGCAATATCAACCTGCAGACAGATGCTGCTCAGGGCGATATCATCTTCGGCGGTGACGTAACTGCCGAGCATGGCAACATCAATATCGACGTATTGCAGAACGGTAATGTAACTGATGACGATAACAAATTTACCGCTCTTGGCGACAAGGGTGATATTAACAGCGGTAACTTCGCACTGCACATCAAGGGTGCCGGAGATGTTGATCTGCATGAGATTTACACTACAAACAATGCGTTTATCGACGTTGACAACGGCAATCTCACACTGGCAAAAATTAACGGCGATCTGGTAGCTTTGCGCCTGCATACGGAAGGCAAGCAGATTAAGGTTAGCAAAATTATTGCCGGCACTAAGCTTATTGCACAGAGCAGCGACATCAATATCGATAAGATTCAGCAGCGTCTGGACGCTGACGGCCTTCTGACTATAGTTCCAGATAGCGCACAGCCCAATAAGCCTATTGACAACCTAAATATTGGTGAGATAATTACTAATAAGGGTGTCCGCTTTGATCATCTGTGGCTGAATAACGGCTCTATTAACGTAAGCGATGGCATATTCAATATCGATAAGCTGGTAGTCAATAATGTTGCTCATTTCAGCAATAAGCATATGAAGACTGCTGTATGGGGTGCACCGCCGCAACGTGACGATAGCGACAGCATTTATTGGAACAACATTGCAGTGAATAACCCCGCTAACAATTTAGCTGAATGGCAGCAGGAGGGTATAAAACCGTATAAATGGATGTACCTGCACTTCGCAGAACAGCCGAACATTCAGTACAGCAACGGCATACTGCTTTACCTGCGTAATTACTATTATGTTTATAACCAACACTATAGCGCTGTAGACTATATGCTGTATCAGCTCAATGAGAACAAAGCGGAGGAATATGATATTAACTATGCACCTGGCGTAGTACAATACTTCCGCTATGACCTGTATGACCTGGATGAAGACGATAACAAGAGTGAACCCGTAAAAATCACTGTAGAAGCATAGGAGGAAATGCTGATGAACAAAAAGGCAGAGGCTTTTATCAAATATCTGGATAATAACAAGATTACCTGCTTTGCCATTGAACAGATTAGCGAGGATAAGCTGAACACAGTGGTCTTCCGTTCTCACATTGTTGTTGAAGGCCAGCGTCTGCCGACGCTGGTCATCCTGGACAGCAGTATTTATGGTATGCTTCGCGTGCAGCTGGCAGCAAATGCTGTCAACGAGAGCAACGAAGTGGCTATTCTGAGGGAAATCAACAAGGTGAACCGTCAATATAAGGTGTTCAAATATTATCTTACAGATGACGGTTCACTCTACTTGGACAGCTGCCTGCTCTGCCAAAATGGCAGGCTGGAGGGCGACATGATTTATACCGTGCTGGATGTAATCATCAAGCATCTGGAAAAGGAATATAAAAGAATAATGCAGCTCATCTGGCAGGCCAATTAGCCTGCCGGATGCAGCAAAATTTTGTATATCAAAGGGGTGTTGTCGATGATTACTAATAAAACAAGCTTGCTATTGGTTACGCTTTTGCTGGGATGCAGTGCCGCTGCTTTCGCAGCGCCTACACCTTCGCAGGAAGCAGAATTCAATAAAAGCGGCTTGAATAACGCCGGTGTGGCAGCCAACAGAACTATAGAGTATATGGAGCGCCAGCGTGTTGCCAGACAGATTGCTGAGGACAAGGCTAAGGCTAGCAGCAAGGTAGAGCAGGGGAGCCAAAAGCCTGATGCAGAGCAGCAGGCTGCAGTGACCTTTAAGCTGGAAAAGCTGGAGCTTGATGAATCCACTGTATTGGAGCAGGCAGAGCTGCAGAAGCTGACGGACGAATATATCGGTAAAGAGGTTGGCGTCAAGGATTTGTACGAGCTGGTGAATAAAATCAACAAGCTGTATCTTGATAATGGTTACTTTACCTGTCGTGCAATTTTGCCGGCACAGACGATCAAAAACGGTACGGTAAAAATTGAGCTTATCGAAGGCAAAACGAATGCTGTTGAGGTGCAGGGCAACAAGTATACCAAAAGCAAATACATCAGCAAGCGTATGAGCCTGAAGCAGGGCGAGGTTGCCAACATCAACAAGCTGAATGACGATTTACTGCGCTTTAACGCTGCCAATGACGTGCAGCTGCGCATTTCTCTGCAGGCTGGCAGCGAGCCGGGAACTACGGATTACGTCATCAGCGCTTATGAACCGCAAAACATTACCTGGACTGTTTACAGTGACAACGCAGGCAGTGATACGAGCGGCGAATACCGTGGCGGCCTGTTCTTTACGGACAGAAGCCTGACAGGTGTGCGTGACGCGCTGACGCTGAACACGATGCTGAGCGATGGCACCAAATCCTTCGGCCTTGGCTACAGCAGGCCCTTAGGACATAGCGGTACTAAGCTGAACATACAGTATAGCACTAACAGTGTTCACATTACTGACGGAATACTGGAGCCTTTGAATGTACGTGGTCATGCTTACGCGATGAACGTTGGTCTGAGCCAACTGTTGGTAGCGACGGAAAAGATCCGTACTGAGGCAACACTTGATTACGGTCAGCAAAATTCTAAGACTGATTTCAGCGGCCAACATTGGCTAGATGATATTATTAAAGGCGTTACGGCAGGATATTCCGTAACTAATTACGGCGCAAGCTCTGTTATTTACCAAAAGCACAGCTTTAACGCTGGTACGCATACCGATATTGCCGATAATGACAAGGATTTTTCCCTGTACCAGCTTAACGGCCTGTACCAGAAAATGTATCAGCATGGGCAGCTTTTAAGCCTGCGCCTGGACGCACAGCGTGGCTTCAACAATTATCTGCCTTCCGCCCGCCAGTTCTACATTGGCGGTATGTACAGCGTACGTGGCTACAAAGAAAGCTTGCTTGGCGGCGACAGTGGCTACAGTGTGGGCCTGGAATATTCCGTGCCTGTGACTAAGGACAAAAAGACCAGTGCCTTCGCCTTTATGGATCATGGACAGGTCTTTGGCGACAGTGCCTTTGACAGCCATGTACTGACAAGCTGTGGCCTGGGCGTGCGCAGCAACATCACCAAGCACATCGGTGCTGTGGTAACATTGGGCGTGCCTTTGATTAAGGAAATCAATAATACTGATGTAGATTCAACTCGCATCCATTTCATGGTAAGCGGTCAATTCTAAAAAAATCTTGTGTAATAATAGGACTAGGGAAACCCGGTCCTATTATTTTTTTCCTGTATATATGTAGGAAAAAGAAGCTTTGCCTGTAGCTGATATCCTATTATATGAAAAAAATTTCGATAACTGATGACAATTACCACAATTCAAGCTATAATAAGTATATAAACAAAAAATTATTTTATGAGGTGACATACAATGCAATTTCCGATAATTTTAGGTGTTTCTGCACGTCACGCACATCTGTGCCGTGAGCATATGGATATTTTATTTGGTGAAGGCAGCGAGCTGCACGTTAAAAAGCCGATTGGCCAGCCTGGTCAGTTTGCTTCCGAAGAACAGATTACCATGGTAACTCCCAAGGATTCCATGAAGCTGCGTATCATCGGTCCTCTGCGTCCGGAAACTCAGATTGAGCTTTCTCTGACCGACGCGCGCAAGGTCGGACTGGATGCTCCTATCCGCAACAGCGGCGATATCGCAGGCAGCGCAGGCGCTAAGCTCATCGGTCCGAAGGGTGAGTTGGAGCTGAAGGAAGGTATTATCATCGCAGCACGTCACGTGCATCTGTATCCGAAAACCGCTGAAAAATACGGCCTGAAGGACGGCGATATCGTTGATATCCAGACAGAGGGCGAGCGTTCCGTAACACTGCATAATGTTCTGGTACGTGCGGGCGTAAAGCATGCTGACGAGGTTCATATCGACACTGACGAAGCTAATGCCTGCAACTTGGGCAGCGGCGTGATGGTTAACATCGTCTACAATAAATAATTCCACCGTTTTTCCAACAAAAGGATGGTGAGTATATGAAAAAAATTACAGCCTTGGCGGTAGCGCTTGTTTTGTGTGCTGCGCATGCTTCAGCCTACGAAAACAGCTACGCAGGCTACAGCGTTAAGGATGGACAGCCTTACTATAAGCTGGAAGCGAAGAAGGTTTATGCGTATACCAATATCAGCAGCAAAAAGGTTTATCAGAACGAAGAGGATTTAAAAAATACCGCAGTTAATATTGTTAACTATTACACAGCAGAGGATATGGAGCAGATTTTAGGCGAAAAATTCTCTACTGCTTATTTTGATGCGGAATATGAGAAGATGGCACTTTTGGAGCGCTCCCAGCTTAATCCGAAAACCGTGCCTGCGCCGCTGCTGGAGCTTGATAAATATGCCGAGCATGACAGTAGCGGCAATCTGACGATTCAGAGCAAGGTGCTCAAAGAAAAGCTGGAAAAGCTCACGCCTCTTATTAAGACAGGGAAAATTGCCGGCAAAAAGGCGATAACTATTTCTTACCTATATAAACAGGGTGATGTGCTGGTTAAAATTGACACCAGTCTTGTTTCTGCCAACGACAGACTTTATCTGCTGTCTACCGTAAATACTGACCAGGATCTTTACGCACCTAAGAAGGACGAAAAATCTGCTGATGCCGATGCAGATATCGACGAAACAGACACTGATGAAGAAAACGAAGAAGCGAAGACCGAGCCCAAATCTGCTGCTTCCGTAAAGGAAGAAATGGAAAAGGCTCTGGAGGTTGAGAACGTTTTTGTTCGCGATGTACCTGCCGAAACCATGCAGCGCTTTGATAAAGCACATACTGATTTGTTGAAGGGATTTAAGGCTTTTGCTCCGACAAGCACGCCGAAGGCTATCAGCTTTACTGATGCTGCTGCCGGTAAAAGTGTGCAGCTGCCGGATGACTGGTTCTATGGCCAGCTGAATCTTAAATATAAGGACAAGGGCACATTTTACCTGACTTTGGCTTCTTCAATGAAGGAAATGCAGGAGGTTGCCGCAAATACTGATTATGACAGTGTTTATTCCGTATTAGCTATTCCGCAGGCTGACCCAGAATACCAGAAGAAGGTTACGGAGCTTTACAGCAGCGGTGCGCGTAATGTTCTGCAGCACTGGAATCATCTGCTGATTACTGCCAGTGTTGATAACATTACTGACGCTGAAATCAAAGAGCTTCTTTCAACGCCTGTTGCCAACAGACTTGCGGTTGAGAGTTTTATCTCCGAAGGTCTGCAGCGCATGAAGGGTTTCAGCAACGAATACTTTGCTTTGAAGGATTATAAGACAAATTTTGACTTCACAAAGGAAAAAGCTCTTATTGGCATCAATGCTGATACCCAATTGCTGAAGGATTTTGCTTATAACAACAAAATTTTGCTGAGCTGCAACCAAAAAGCTGCTACAGCAATGCTTTTTATCAAAAAAACCGACGTTGAAACGGAAAAAAGCCTTGAACAGCAACTAAACGAATGGCACTTTTAATTACACGGGTGCAATGAATTGCAGTGCATGAAAATCTTACGTCTGAGAAAAAGAAAATTTAACATAATATACATTATCGGACGTAAAATATTATTTTGAAGTCTTTGCGGCAAAAAGGCCGCATTATAGACATGTTTATTTTCCAACTGAGGAAAATGCTGAGAAAAGCGTTAGATTATGAGAATTCTTCGCTTTTTGCTCCTCCTCCGGAGGTTTTGAGAAGTTTTTAGCATTTTTTATGTTAAATTAGCCACTGTACGCACTGCTGTTTGACGAAATTACTTTTATCTGTTATAATTTGTATAAGGTTAACTATAAACACATGATTGGAGGGTCTAAAATGGGAAGAAGAAAAGCACTCCCGCCGGACTTTGATGGCAACTATACCGAAGATATGTTGTCTGAACGCCAACGTAACATTTTGAAATTCGTCCGTACTTTTATTAATCATAAGGGCTATCCGCCTGCTGTACGCGAAATTGGTGCAGCAGTAGGTTTATCCTCCAGTGCCAGCGTGCATAATCATCTGAAGAAGCTGCAGGAGTATGGCTTCATTCAGCGTGATGCTGCTAAGCCGCGTGCTCTGGAGCTGATGAGCGAAAGTGATGCTTGGAGAAACAAGCTCCTTGTTCCGGTACCGCTGGTTGGCAAGGTTACTGCAGGTGTTCCTATTCTCGCTGTAGAGAATATTGAAGAGACCTATCCCATTCCTCGCGACCTGATCGGCTGTGACGATGATGTTTTCATGCTTTCCGTATGCGGTGACAGCATGATCAACGCAGGTATCCTGGATCATGACTACATTATTGCACGCAAGCAGAATTTTGCTAATAACGGCGATATTGTTGTTGCCCTGATTGACGGCGAGGAAACTACCGTTAAGCGTTACTTCCGCGAGCTGCGCAGTGTGCGCCTGCAGCCGGAAAACGATAAGTACGAGCCTATTGTAGGTTCTGACAACATTAAGGTGCTTGGTAAGGTTATTTCTGTATTCCGTATGCTCTAATAGCATGACTGTAAAATGCATGTAAAATGATGTCACTTTAGCGTCAAATACAAAAAACAGCTCTTTACAGAGCTGTTTTTTTGTTATATATTATAGTTATGAATGTGTGTAAACGATTTTTACAAGGAGATGACGCATATGTTACATCCGTCTACTGATATTATCATGAACGCCCAGCAATTCTTTGCTGCGGACCAGAGCGAAGCTAATCTGGTGAAGCTGTTGCATGCAGTCAGCGTAATGTTGCAGGAAGGTGCAGAGGTGCTCATTCCTACTGCTGCCGATGCTCCGGAGGGACAGCTGCTGCTGCAGACGCAGACTACCGAAAGTGGCCTGGAATACATGACGGCTTACAGCAGCAAAGAGGCCTACGAGCAGGGCAAGCCTTGCAATGTTATCAGCCGCCCTTTGGTCAACTACTTTGAAGCTATCCTGCAAATGGATGGCATTGCGGGTATTATCTTTAACCCTGCTTCCCCTGCTCCCTTCAATATTCAAAACCGGATGATCAAGGAGCTGTTGGCTGATGCCAAGAAGAACAAGCAGCAGAACGCTATTTCCGTTTGGCGCGGTGATATTACTACGCTGGACTGCGACGCAATTGTCAATGCTGCCAACAGCACGCTTTTAGGCGGTGGTGGCGTTGATGGTGCTATCCACCGCGCTGCAGGAGCGCAGCTTCTGGAGGAATGCAAAACCTTAGGCGGCTGCACAACCGGTGCTGCCAAGATTACCTATGGCTATAACCTGCCTGCAAGCTACATTATTCATACTGTAGGCCCAATTTATAATGGTAAGGTTAAACAAAGACTGGAGCTGGCCGACTGCTACAAGAACAGCCTGGACATGGCGCGCAAGCATCATCTGCACAGCATTGCTTTCCCGGCGATTTCTACCGGTGCTTATGCTTATCCTGTGGACGAGGCTGCCCGTATCGCTCTTTTGACCTGCACTGAATGGATTAATGCCAACGCCGACTATGGCATGAGCGTTGTGCTTACCTGCTTCAACAGCGGCGTTTATAACGCTTATCAGGAGCTTGTTAAAAAGGCGCAGAACGGCGAGTTAGATTAACCTTATAGCACTTTTATGTACGACAAAACCCGTGACTCCCTTCGGACGTCACGGGTTTTTATTAACCTTAGCGTAAATTTACTAGCGTACAGATTTACGCATTGATGATATTGTTGAACAAAGATTTATTGGCTTCGATAGGCTGCTTGCCGCCGACTACGCAGATCAGGCCGTCGCTGAGCATGTCCTCTACTACCTTAGCCAGTGCTTGCAGGTCTGCATTGCTTACATTGAGGATTTCGCTGCGGATGCGTTGGCGCAGCTCAACGGGAACGTGCTTCAGATATTGCGCGGTTGCCTTGTCAAGACGCATGCTGTTGGTCAGGGGCTTATCCATCGTGCTAATGGTACCGATAACATACTTGTTCAGCTCGCGTTCGGGGAATTCTTCGTTTCTCAGCCATTCTGCCAGACCTTGGTAAGCTTCCAAAGTTTTCGGCAGCTGCGGATCGCGGTAGGATGCAAACACGCCTACGCCGTTCAGCTCAAAGCGTGCGGTAACACCGTAAGCGCCGCCCTGAATACGGATTTTGGTCCAGAGATATTCATAGCTCAGAATGGTTTCCAGTACAGCCATCGCGCCCACGTATTTGTGACCGTGCTTAGCAAAGTTGCCGCCTGCAGCAACGTATTGTACCTTACCTGCGGTAGCAATAGCCTCGTTAACGGTGCCTACGGGCAGAACCTCAGCCTTCTCCCCTGCTTCTGCCTCAGACAGCTTGCTGATGAAATCAAGGCACTGTTGTCTTACTGTTGCCTGCTCTTTTACGTCACAGCTGTAGCTGAGCAGGAAACGGTTCTTCTGGAAGAAGCGTTTGATTAACAGGCGCAACTGCTCCAGTACCTGCGGTGCCAGCTCGTCGAAGTTATCGGTAAGCTTTTTGAGGAACTGGTAATAGCTGAATTCATCCTGCTCGTTGACGCGTGCGCCGGCAGAGCAATAGGAGAACAGTCTGGTGATAGCAACGGTCTGACCGCGGTTGAAGAAATTGTCATCCCAATCGGTTTTCAGCTCGGATACCAGCTCGCGGAAGCGCTCCAGATCGTCCATCTTGCTTTCCAAAGCAATGGCCTGCAGGATATCCAGCATTTTCGGCAGGTTATCGGTGAGGCATTTGCCTTTGGTGGAGAAGTAAATTTTATAATCTTCCGTAGATTCTGCTTCGGTGAAGGCGCGTACAGCGAACGCAATGCCACCGGTATACATGATGGCGTTGGTTGCCAGCTCCTGATAGCTGTAGCGCTCGGTGTTGAACTTGCCCATGATATCTGTGAGCAGATAGCACAGAGGCAGCTTTTCGGCTTCCATATCGGTAATATCAAAATAGAAGCTGGTATAAGCGATTTTATTGGTGTTGCGCGGAAGATACAGCAGATGGCTTGCGCCCAGCTCTTCCTCCTGCGTTTCAATCTTCTCTACCTCCTGCCTGATGTCGCTGCGCTTCAGTACAGGGATGGTTGCGCGTGCTTCCTCACTGTCGGGAGTAGCCTGCAGACGGTGCAGCTCGGCGCATTCGTCGATATGCTGCTGCAGCTCCTCCTGGCTCATCTGTGCCTTGATAGCGCTCATTTTGGCAGCAGCGGCCTCCTGGTCTGCCTCCTCCTTGCCGGGCTGCGGCAGCAGGGTTACCAGCACCTTATGGGTGTTGTCCAGCAGATAGTTTTCAATAATGCTTTCGTAATAGTTGGTTTTCAGGCCCTCGCGCAGAGCTGCCAGATATTTGTTATAGCACAGGCCCTCAATCGGATTACCGTCATACAGCCAGTTATCCATAACGCCGATGCCCAGAATCAGTCCCTTGGGATAGCCGCCGAAATCTGCTTCACGCAGCTTGAATTCCATGGAGTTGATGTTGGCCTCCAGCAGCTTTTTATCAATACCGTTGATGGTGATATCCTGCAGTGTTTTATAGATAACGCTGATAAATTTATCACGCAGCTCCTTCTCACTGCCGCTGGCACGGATAGAAAATACCGGCTGATACATACTGGATGTATAGCTGCCGTTGATAATCTGGCCTACGCCTGCATCCATCAGTGCACGGCGCAGTGCGGAGGATTCGCTGTCCAGCAATGTGCTTTTCAGCAGGCTCAGAGCCATGCTGGTCTGCAGGTCGGTTGCCTTGCCTGTTACGATAGAAAGCTCGTGATATGTTTTGGCAGTGCAGTCCTCCTCTGCCCCAACCGGATAAAAGGCTTCGATATCCGCAGTACGCGGCAAGGACTGCTGTTCTGCGATAGCGGAATCAACAGTACCGGTTTTCTCGAAGCTGCTCAGATATTCGCTGTCGAGATATTCCAAAGTAGCGTCGATATCCATATCACCGTATAAATAGATATAGCTGTTTTCCGGGCTGTAATAGGTTTTGTGGAACTGCTCGAATTTTTCCTGAGTCAGCTGTGGAATAGCGTCCGGATAGCCGCCGGATTCAAAGCGGTAACAGTTGTCGGGGAACAGAGCCTTCATTGCTTCGTTTTCCAGATAAGCGTCCGGCGAAGAATATACACCCTTCATTTCGTTATAAACAACCCCGTTGTAGCTCAGCTCGCCGTCAAGGCTGTCCAGATTATAGTGCCAGCCCTCCTGACGCAGGGTGTATTTGTTTTGGTAGAAGGAAGGATAGAACACAGCGTCCAGATATACGTCCATCAGGTTATGGAAGTCCTTATCGTTGCGGCTGGCAACGGGATACATGGTCTTATCTGGGAAAGTCATAGCGTTCAAAAAGGTGTTCAGAGAGCCCTTGACCAAATCCACGAAAGGCTCCTTTAAGGGATATTTGCGGGAGCCGCAGAGAGAGGAATGCTCCAGAATATGTGCCACACCTGTATCATCTGCAGGCGGAGTTCTGAAGGAAATAGAAAAAACCTTATTATCGTCATCGTTAGCAAGGTACAAAAGGCGTGCGCCGCTTTTGATATGCTCCAGGATATAAGCCTGAGAGCTGATTTCATCTACAAATTGTGCTTGTAAAACCTTAAAGCCGTGGTATACGGCATTTATTGCTAAAGTCATTGTTGCCTCCTAAAAATTTACACTATGGTATTTATTATAGCATATTTGCATATCTATTGTCTGAAATTCTTGTAAAAACAGTTAGCTGTTGCTAAAAAAGATTATCTCCTTGCCAAAAGCACTGTTCTTGCCTATAATAATTAGTAGAATAGTCAGAATCTGGAGGGAGTATTCATGGAAGAAGCACGCTTTACACTGCGCATTCATCCTATTATTATGAATAAGATGAAGCATTTGGCAAAGATAAATGGTCGTTCAGTAAATAAGGAAATCGAACAGATTTTGAAATGGGTTATTGATGATTATGAGCGCCAATACGGCAAAATTGAGCTGACCAAGGCGGAAATGCCAGGCTTCAGCACAGGCGCACCGGTTAAGGAAGCGCCGGAGCAGCCTATGGAAATGCTCTTCGGTTTGGATAATAAAAGCAAAAAATAATATGTAGGCTCCCCTGCCCTACGCTATACAAATAATTAAGGCACTACTGCGCTCACAGTAGTGCCTTTAGTGTTTATGCTTATTTTGCTATTGCGTGCTCCTTCAGCTCCAGCTTTTGCTTTTCTTCTACCTCTTTGATGCGGCAGCTGGCGAAAATAGAACCGGAAACGTTATGCCATACGCTGAAGATAGCGCCCGGAAGCGTGGCCAGCGGATTAGCGGCGAAGTTTGCGGTCGCCAGAGCAAGCGCCAGACCGCTGTTTTGCATTGCAACTTCGATAGCAATAGAAGTTTCCTTAGCGTAGGATACCTTCATCAGACGCGCCATGCCCAAGCCCAGTGCCATACCGATGCCGTTGTGCAGGACAACTGCCAGCATTACGATCAGGCCGCAGCTCATCAGCTTAGCAGCGTTGACAGCAACGATACCATCGATAATGGTTACAATCGCTACAACGGAAACTAGCGGCAGAATACCGCCCAGCTTGACGATGGTTTCGTGGAAAAGGCTGTTTAAGATGATACCTGCAAGCACAGGCAGCAGCACAATCTTTACTACGGAAAGCACCATAGCCATAAAGCTTACCTCAACCCAGGAACCTGCCAGCAGGTACACCAGCACAGGTGTTACTAGCGGTGCAATCAAAGTTGAAGTGATGGTCATGCCAACGGATAAGGGAACGTCACCCTTAGCGATGTAGGCAATAACGTTGCTGGCAGTGCCGCCGGGGCAGCAGCCTACGAGGATAACGCCCAGAGCGATATCAGTATCAAGATTCATCACTACAGCTAACAGATAAGCTGCCAGGGGCATGATGGTGTATTGCAGGATACAGCCGGAAATAACCTCCTTAGGTCGGGAAAAGACGATTTGGAAGTCCTCGCGCTTGATGGTCAGGCCCATGCCGAACATTGCCGTGCCCAGGAAGAGAGCGGTATACTGCGGAATCCACATGAATTTCTGCGGATGGGTAAAGGCAATCGCAGAGGTGATTAAAATCACGACGGCGATGTACTTGGATAACAATCCGCTTACCTTGCCAATGATGTTTAAAACGCTGTTTTGCTCGTTCATATTAAATTGCCTCCTTACATGTATGCTGCCCTAGGGCAGTCACGCTGTTAATTGCCTCGAGCAGAAGCAATTACATGGGTATTGTACCACAAAAAGGAGGAAAAATCCATGCCCGCCTTAAAGTATCAGCAGGCCTCTAGCAGGTGCGACACCTTCACCTGCAGCTTATCGGCGATGCGGAACACCAGGTCCATACTCGGGCGCGCGCTGCCGTGCTCGATTTTGCTCAAATACTGCGGAGTAATGCCTATCTGCTCTGCGAGCATTCCCTGCCCTAGCTCCTGCATGATTCTGTAATAACGTATTTTTCTGCCCATTTCTACATACTTTTCGCAATACATTTATCATCCACTCCTCTACTTCTTACTGATTATAGCTTACAGTATTTCCGGCATTTCTTCATGTAAAAAAAGTTGCAAAGACAGCCTTGATACTGCTTGCCAAAGTAAATACAGGCGCATTCCTGAAAAACGTGCCGGCAATCAGTGTTGCTTTTGCGTTATGCCTTAGCATAATCTTATTATAAAAAATAGGATAGCCAGAGATTGGCTATCCTAAAAAATTTTTTGAGAAATTATTAGATATTTTTTTGCGAAAATGAATTTTGTACTTAATTTACCGGTATCTCCTGTCTGGAAATAACCTCAATCAGTTCGCCCTGGCTTTTAAGCCAGATATCAATGCCCTTGCCGAAAACCTCCGCTTCGATAAGTGTGCCGTTTTCGCTCTCATCTACTACCTTTGCAGTAGGCAGGCGGTCAAGGATGTACTCGTAGCTGCCACCCTTAAACAGGAAGCGCAGACGCTGCAGATGGCCGCCGTACATAAACTGGATGCGCTTGCGGAACTCGCCCTCCTCAAAGCGTTTGGAATACGGAACGGCAAAATGCGTTTCAGTGACGCTAAAGCTGTTGATTCTGTCGATGCGGTAGATAGTCGGGAAGGGATCGTTTTCTATTTCGAATTTGAGCTTCTCTTTCTCCTTGGGCACGATGAAGCCTGCCAGATAAAAGTAGAATTCGGAGAACATGATGCCTACGGGCTGCAGTCTGCGCTGCACCAGCACGCCGTCGGTACGGCGGTAGTTGATGATTATCTCCAGATGCTCATGCACAGCGCCGCTAAGCTCCCACATTTTCTTCAGGAACTTATCCTTGTGCTGCGGTTCTACATAAAGCAGCTTTTCGTTGCCTATAAGCTCGCTCACACGCTGCTGCTCCGTTTTAGGGATACAGCAGTCAATCAGCTTATCAAGAATCGGATACAGCTCATTTTTGGTGAACGCCCTGCTCTCCAGCAGTATCTTGAGCGTGGCGAAAACCTCCTCGTTGGACAGCAGATTGCGTGATGGCGGTACAAGCTGGTAAGCGCCGAGCTTCTGGTTGTAGACCAAATCCTGCACCAGGCCTGATGCTTCATTCTGCTCATGTAAAAAGGACGCAGGTCTTCTATGTCGCGCTGAATAGAGCGTAAGGAGCAGCCGAAGCGTTGGGCTTCCTCCTTCTTGTAGAGCATTTTGCCGTCTACCAGACGCGAATACATATAGAGCAAACGATCCTTTGCGATGCGTAAATCTGTCATTATTAGTTCCTCCCTGCCATGAAATTTGCAAAGCGGCTGATGTAAGAAAATCTCTTTAAGCTTATTATAGCACAATCATTCTCTTAAGCAAACGTTTTGCCACCGGCTATAAGCAAATTTTACCATAGCGGGAGGACACATATTGTCTTTCTCTAAAAATATTTTTGGTTTTCTCAGCATATTTCAGAGATAACAGGCTGAAATTTACGCCTGTTCAGTTTTAAGCACAGGCAGAAAGCCGTCCAGTGCTTCCAAAGCGCGTGCTGCAATCTGAGCGTTCTTTTCTCTCTTCTTGCGAATGCGTACAGTGAGCGGCGGAATGAGGCCGAAGTTGATGTTCATCGGCTGGAAGTTTTCAATCGCCGGATTGCTGATGTAGTTGGCCAGTGCTCCGTGTGCGGTTACGTCGGGGAATTCTACCTCCGGCAGCTCCAATACCGCTCTTGCAGCAGCTAAACCGGCCATCAGTCCGGAGGCTGCCGACTCGACGTAGCCTTCTACGCCTGTCATCTGTCCGGCAAAGTAGAAGCGCTTGTTGCTGCGCAGGTTGAAGTGTTTATCCAAAAGCTGCGGCGAATTCAGGTAGGTGTTTTTGTGCATTACGCCGAAACGGACAAACTCTGCGTTCTCCAGACCGGGAATCATGCCGAAAACACGTCTTTGCTCCGGCCATTTGAGATGTGTCTGAAAGCCTACCAGATTATAAAGGGAGGCAGCGGCGTTATCCTGACGCAGCTGCACTACTGCGTAGGCTTCCTTGCCGTTACGCGGGTCAATGAGGCCTACAGGCTTCAGCGGACCGAAGCGCATGGTGTCCTCGCCTCTTGCAGCCATTTCCTCGATAGGCATGCAGGCTTCAAATACATCATGCTCAAAATCTTTTACGGGAGCGCTTTCCGCATTGCAGAGAGCTTCCCAGAAGGCAACGTATTCCTCCTTTGTGTAGAAGGGGCAGTTGAGGTAGTCGGCGCCGCCCTTGTCGTAGCGGGAGGCACGGTAAACCTTGTCATAGTCCAGGGAATCGGCGGTAACAATCGGTGCTGCGGCATCAAAGAAGTGCAGATAATCAGCCTGCAGCAGCTTTTTGATATCGGCGAAAAGCGCGTCGCTGGTCAGCGGGCCGCTGGCTACGATGACAGTGCCTTCAAGGCTTTCCAGGTCGGTCACCTCTTCGTGGATGACGGTAACTAGCGGATTAGCCTTTACTGCTTCGGTTACGGCAGCGGCAAAGCCGTCGCGGTCAACAGCCAGAGCGCCGCCGGCAGGCACCTGATGCTCGTCAGCCTTTTGCATGATGAGAGAGCCTAAACGGCGCATTTCTTCCTTCAGCAGGCCGACAGCGTTTTCAATGTTGCCTGCGCGCAGGGAGTTGCTGCAGACAAGCTCGGCAAAATATGCGGTTTTATGTGCTTCGTCACTTTTTACAGGACGCATTTCGTGCAGGATTACAGGGATACCGTGGCGCGTGAGCTGGGTAACGGCTTCGCAGCCTGCCAGGCCCGCACCGATTACGTGTACAGGAGAGATAGTCATTTATTCGTTGCTGCCTTTCTTAGTTGTAGTAGTTTTTTTCGTTGCAGTTGTTTTATTTGTGGTAGTAGTTTTTTTGGCGGTATTCTTTTTAGCTGCAGTGGTTTTCTTCGCAGCAGTTTTGGTAGCAGTCGTTTTCTTAGCGTTAGTCTTTTTAGCCGCCGTAGTTTTCTTGGTTGCGGTTGTTTTAGCTTCCGTAGTCTTTGCTGCAGCTGTTTTTGAAGCATATACCGGTCTTGCCTTGGAGCATTCCGGGTTGCTGCAGAACTTGCGCTTGCTGCCGTTGCGTTCCACGTGCTCTACCATCATATGCTTGCATTCCGGGCATTCCTCGTTAAGCGGCTTATCCCAGGTGGTGTAATCGCAGTCAGGATATCTTTCGCAGCCATAGAATACCTTGCCGGTCTTGCTCTTGCGTTCAAGGATATCGGCGCCGCACTTAGGACATTTTACACCAATCGGGTGCAGAATGGGCTTGGTATTGCGGCATTTGGGGAAGTTGGGGCAAGCCAGGAATTTGCCGAAGCGTCCTTCGCGGATAACCATCATGGTGCCGTCGTTGCACTTGTCGCAGGGAACGTCGGATACCTCGAGCGGGATTTCGACGATAGGAATTGCCACGCCTGCGTGGTCCAGATCCTTTTTGAAGGGACCATAGAATTCGCTGAGAACTTCGTCCTTGGTGTGCTTCTTCTCAGCAACCTCATCCAGCTTTTCCTCCATCTGGGCAGTGAAGCCGATGTTGATGAGTCCCTTAAAATATTCGGTAAGCATATCCACGGTCATAATGCCAAGCTCGGTAACGAGGAGCTTTTTGGCCTCTTTGACAACGTAACCGCGGGTAAGCAGTGTAACGATGGTAGGTGCAAAGGTGCTGGGGCGGCCGATGCCCTTCTCCTCCAGCTCCTTGATGAGCGTTGCTTCGGTGAAGTGCGCAGGCGGCTCGGTGAAGTGCTGCTCTGCCGGCATGAGCTTGTAAAGCAGCAGCTTGGTGCCCGGTTCGACGTAAGGAACCTTGGAGTCCTTTTCTTTATCGTCATATTTGCTGTGCAGCTGCAAGAAGCCCGGGAATTTCAGTACGGAGCCTGTTGCACGCAGCTGGTAGTCGGCAGCATCAATCGTCAGGGTGGTAACGTCATAAACAGCGTCCGTCATCTGGCTGGCAACAACGCGGTTCCAGATGAGAGTATATAGCTTGAGCTGGTCGTTGGTGAGGTACTCCTGCATTTCGGCCGGGGTACGCATGACGCTGGTCGGACGAATCGCCTCATGCGCGTCCTGAGCGTTCTTTTTAGTGCTGTAATGGTTGGCCTTGTCCGGGCAAAATTCGCTGCCGAAGTTTTGCTTGATGTAGTCACGGATTTCGTCCACAGCTACGTCCGCCAGACGCACGGAGTCGGTTCTCATGTAGGTAATAAGGCCGACGGAGGTTTTGCCGAGGGATACGCCTTCATAAAGCTGCTGTGCAAGCATCATGGTCTTTTTAGCGCTGAAGTTGAGCTTTTTGTTGGCCTCCTGCTGCATGCTGGAGGTAGTAAACGGCGGTACGGGGTGACGCTTGCGTTCCTTCTTCACTGCGTCACTCACGATATAATCAGCCTTGGAGAGTGCTTCCTCCGCTGCTCTGGCCTCCTGCTCGTTGTGCAGCTCCAGCTTTTTGCCTTTGTATTTTACTGCTTCCGCTTCAAAGAGCTGTCCCTTGCTGCCTTCACGCAGCTTGGCGCTAAGTGTCCAGTATTCTACCGGCACGAAATCTTCGATTTCACGGTCACGGTCGGCAACAATTTTGGTAGCAACGGACTGTACACGGCCGGCGCTGAGGCCCTTGCGGATTTTACGCCAGAGCAACGGGCTCAGCTGATAGCCTACGATGCGGTCTAAAATGCGGCGTGCCTGCTGTGCATCAACCATATCCATGTCAATGCAGCGCGGATGCTTGATAGCGTCCTTAACGGCAGCAGCGGTAATCTCATGAAATTCAATGCGGCAGGCAGATGTCGGGTCGATGTCCAAGATAAATGCCAGATGCCAGCTGATTGCTTCACCCTCGCGGTCAGGGTCAGTTGCCAGTAAAACTTTGTCGGCTTTTTTTGCTTCAGCCTTCAGGGATTTGATTAAATCGCCCTTGCCGCGGATGTTGATATATTTCGGCTCAAATTCGTTTGCATGCTCCTCGTCCGGCAGAAAGGTTACACCCAGGGTGCTTTTCGGCAGGTCGCGCAGATGGCCCATAGAAGCCTTTACAGTATAGTTTTTGCCTAAAAATTTTTCGATAGTCTTGGATTTCGTAGGTGATTCCACGATAACCAGAGTCTTTGCCATTTATGTTCCTCCTACTTTCGGTAGTAACGCTGCGCCTGGTCTGTAGCCACCAGTCCGGCG
>ENA-OOXC01000615-OOXC01000615.1-human-gut-metagenome-genome-assembly--contig:-NODE-615-length-25944-cov-3.122407_pt1 | contig 25944 bp, 17 predicted proteins | sample MGYA00241578_ERZ501325 | MGnify/ENA primary metagenome ERZ501325 (study PRJEB25962, sample SAMEA2042737) | human gut metagenome | biome: human gut; feature: human-associated habitat; material: faeces...
GTCGTAGAGCATGGCGCCGTTGGCCACGCCCTCGTGCTCGTCGGCGAAGTGCTTGAGGTTCTGGTAGTGCGTGGTGATGACGCCCCAGGCTCCGTGGGCAAGAAATTGCCCCAGTACACTCTCGGCTATGGCTCCGCCGATGTTGGGCTCGGTTCCGGTGCCAAACTCGTCGATGAGTATCAGTGTGGATTGATTGGCCTCCTTCAGCATGTTCTTCATATTGAGCAGGTGGGAGGAGTAGGTGGACAGGTCGTTCTCGAGACTCTGCTCATCGCCGATGTCTATCATGATGTCCTTGAACATACCCACGCGCGAGCGTTCGTCTACGGGGATGCCCAGACCACACTGCACCATATACTGCAAGAGCCCGGTGGTCTTGAGGCAGACGGACTTTCCGCCGGCATTGGGACCCGATATGATGAGTATGCGGTTGTCGGTGGTGAGCTCTATATTAAGAGGTACGAGCGCGGAGGGAGTGGCAGAGTTTTGCTTGAGGCGCTGCTCGAGCAAGGGGTGGCGGGCTCGGGTCCAGTCGATGATGGGGGTGGCAGTCACCTTAGGTTCGGCGCACTGCATATTCTCGGAGAGAGAAGCCTTGGCGTGTACGAAGTCGATGTCGGCCAGAAAGTCCTGGGAGAACAGTATCTCCTCGGTATGGGGGCGTATGTCGTCGGCCATCTGCTTGAGTATGCGGATAATCTCATGTCGCTCATCGCTCTCGAGCTCGCGTATATGGTTGTTGGCCTCTACCACCTCGGCAGGCTCCACATACACGGTGCGTCCGCTTGCCGACTCGTCGTGTACGATACCACCTATCTTGCGCTTCAGTCCTGGCGCCACGGGCAATACCAGTCGGCCGTCGCGTAGGGTGGGGGCCACGTCCTTGTCTACAAGTCCCTCGCTCTGTGCCGAGCGGAGTATTCCACCCAGTATGCGCGAGATGGAACCCTTGGTTCGGGCCAGTTCACGACGGATTTCGGCTAACTTGGGAGAGGCGTTGTCCTTGATATGTCCGAACTTGTCTAATATGCGGTCGATGTCCTTCACAATCTGGGGCATGGGTATCACGCCCTCGGTGAGTGCCGCAAGGGCGGGGAAGATGAAGGCGGTATGTTCGTCGTCGGTATAGCGCTTGAGAAAAGCCACGACATCATTCATCGTGGCAAGGGTGCGCATCAGCTCAAAGAGCTCTGTCTCTTCGAGGAATGTGCCCGTCATGCGGAGCCGCTTCATGCTTTCGCGAATATCGAAAAATGCATTTAGAGGGAAATCCTCTTCGCCTGAACGTATACGCTTCATCTCTCTGATCTGCTCCATAGAAGCATTGATGGCGTCTGCATCGGTCATAAACGCCATGTTGTCGATGCGCACGATGCCCAATGGTGAGAGACAACGCGAACGAAGCATGTCGCGGATCTCATGAAAACCTATCTTAAATTCGAAATTATCAGGGTAAATCATACTGCAAAGTTACCACTTTTCCTGCATAAGGATAAGGAAAACGGAAATAATTTGAAAAAAAAACTACAAAAGTTTGGCGGAACCAAAAAAACTTAATACCTTTGCACTCGCTTTTAAGGCACATCGACCTGCCAGCAATGATGAAAGCATTGGAGAGATGGTAGAGTGGTCGATTACAGCGGTCTTGAAAACCGCCGTACCGAGAGGTACCGGGGGTTCGAATCCCTCTCTCTCCGCAAAACTCGCTGATTTTCAGCGAGTTTTCTTTTTTACACCCAATTTTACACCCAAAGATTAGGATATCATCGAGCCTTATAAAGTATCATTTATAGGAGTTTAGCGCAAAAAATGGCTGTAAATCTGAGTTTCCAGGTTTTACAGCCAAAATTTTATCTACATACACCCAATTTTAAGGAAATCTACACCCAAAAATAAAAATATCAGATTTGTATGTGTGATTGCTTTGCAGTACATAAAAGCATAAAGACTTTATCCAAATAAAACATTCAACATCTCTGCAGCAATTCTATCGTCCTTCAACTTTATTATATTGTCTTTATCCGAGTAGAAGCCCAAAGCATTCACACTTCCATACCAAACAAGTGACTTGTCTATGATTATTGTACAAAGTTTCAAGTTTGGTTTGGTTGTAACATGAAGACCTGACGATTGAAGGAAATCGCACTGCTCATCATGCATTGTGGTTACGATTGCAACTTCAACACCATTGGCACTTTGCTCTTTCAGCAGAGAAACAAGTTTGTTGTTCGTTACACGATATAATCTTGGTGAAGAAATGACCACTGATTGTTTTGCTGTGGCAATATCTTTTATCAAAGACTTGAAAAAGGTCATTCCATTGAAAATCTGACTATCCTCATAATACGCAGGTAAATCACAAATCTCCTCAAACAGTGTTGGTTGTCCGAGCTGAACTGTCTGATACCCTATGGCTGCATATGCTCTTAGGCGATTATGATACATATTATCACATACAGGCTCATGAATATCAATGTAATCATAGATACGAACGTCTTTCTTCCCGTCATTCTCACGATGAAGGCGACCTGCATACTGCTCCAATCGTCCCTTCCATGAGATTGGCAAGGCAAGGAATAATGTATCAAGGCGAGGATAATCGAAACCTTCGCCAACGTATTGTCCGGTTGCAACAATTACCAGAGGCTCATCTGCTGGAATTTCCTGGAGCCTTTGCAGCGCCTCACGTTTTTCCTTGGCTGTACAAGTTCCAGTTAACTGAATTACATTATTTGCATATGATTTTAGTCTCTCTGCCAAAAGATCCACATGTTGTTTAATGCCGGTAAGCACAATTGGTGTTCTTCCACTTTCCAAAGTTTTACGTACATCATCTACAATGAGAGAATTACGAACCTCATCTGCTGCGAGACTCTTTTGTAAAGCAGGAAACGACTGTTTGTCGTCGGTTATTCTGCGATAAGATGTGAATCGTGGAATGAGGTATCTGCGGAACGACTGTTTTTGAATTTGGCTTTTGGAGTCAGCTGAGAATCGTATCGGGCCACATTGCATGAAGATGATAGGTTGCTGACCATCTTTACGGATTGGAGTTGCCGTCAATCCATGTACATATTGAGCCTTCACGGACTTAAGAACCTTTTCAAAGGTAATAGAAGACACATGATGACATTCATCCACAATGACCATGCCATAGTCTTGAACAAATGACTTCACCTCTCCATCCTCAAAGCATGACTGCAACAAGGCAATGTCAATAACTTCATGGACGGTGTTTGTTGTGGAATCAAGACAACCTATTGGCGAGAATGCTTTCCTACGTCCTCGTTTTTTGACAGGTTCTGGCTCCTTGTAATCAATATCCAGAAACTCATTCAATCGTTCATGCCACTGCGTTAGCAAAGCTTTGGAGTGAACGAGAATAAGTGTGTTCACCTTACGTCTTGCAATCAAAGATGCAGCAGTAACTGTCTTTCCGAAGGCTGTGGTAGCATGGAGTACACCATTATCAAAGGGAAGTAACGATTCAATTGCGTCAAGTTGTTCCTCTCGTTCTGTTCCAAGAAAAGTGACAGCTACAGCCTTACCATGATTCGTTTCGTCAACGATAGTGTATTTTGCGCCATTTGAGTCAAGTAACTTCATGATAGCCTCTTTGCACCCTCTCGGCATTGCAAGATAATCATCTGTAATGTCAAAGCACGATATGATGCGAGGTATTCCGTATGTGGACATGCGCATTGCTTGCTTCTTGTAGAACTCCGGATTGCGAAATGCAGCAATGCGTTTGATATGGTTGAGCACCTTAGCAGAAATAGAATTGAGGGGAATGTAGATTTTATCAGCTACTGTGATGGTTATTGCTTTGGTAAAATCACCACTATTGATATTTTGAGGTACAGGTGTTACCCATGGCTTACTCTCGCTTGAGGTTGACAAGACTCCCAAGTCTTCATGGATATGGTTTTGCAGTATGACATCAACCTTTTGTTCTTCAATCTTTTGAACTTGTGCAAGATAAGTCCATTGGTCTCTGTACGCAAAGAACTCATCATCAACAAATACGCTATTCAAGTCCTTACGTGCTTTACCTTGTAATGGCAAAGCAACGAGATTTCCGAATCCTCCTTCTGGCATTCTGTCTTGGTTTGGAAAGAATCTGTCGTAAGAGTCGAATGCCATTCTTCCGTCACGGCTCATCGCTTCTGTTAGAATCGCATTGCCCAGTCTTCGTGCCTTGTAAGCAGGAACAACTGCGTTGAAGAATATCCAAACATGTGCTCCATTACCCGAGCGTGAGCGTTCAATAGAGTAAGGTATGTTCCAATCACGACAAACGCCAACAAATGCCAGCACATCATCCTTGTATCTATGCTTACAGCTCTTGTCGTCAAAGTCAGTACATAGGAAAGCACAATTGTTGTCCGACATGATGGCATAGATACCAACCACATCGCATCCGTTTTCGTCATTACCGATAAGATGCCTGCAAACATCATCATACCCAAGTGATAAGAAATTACGGTTGGGGCACTCTGCACATTTGATAGCCTTTTTGTCACAGAGTCCTCTTCTCCATTCATTTACACAAACAGGTTGGTATCCGCTCTTGTTAGTTACTTTGCTGTACCATCTACGAGCGAACACATCTTCTCGTCCACGGAACAAACTGCGGAACAACTCAATTCTCTCTTCTTTTCCTAAATGAACTTCAGGGAATGAGATGTCTGAGTAAACCTTCTCTTCATACGCATAGGTACTAACAACATCATACGCAATCCCATTCGCTTGAAGTATCTCCTTCAAACGAGCGTTCTCCATTCTCAATTGTTCCAATTCTAAGAGAAGGAAGTCGCATTTCTGTTGCTCTTGTTGCATATTACAAAGGTGTGATTAAAACTTGTGCTTGAATCCTCGGCAGGTTTGTGCCGATTCGGGTGGTGTATTCTTCTGTACTCTCATGCTTGAATAGCATCCACAGTGAAAATGTCTTCCACTTTTTTACTAAGACTCGTCTCATAAATATCCTATTTTGAGGCAATATACATACTTATACATGTATAGCTATTCAAATTCTGTCTCTAGAATAATGATTGTCTAAAACCTGCCAAATATTGGGAGAATAGAAACCCTGCTTTTGAGATTTTGGATTTTTTGAATCCAATTTTCGTTCATAGTATAATTTGACGTTTTGCTTTACACTTTTCATTATGTTGTTGAACTTAGTTCCGCATTTAAAATCTGAATACCTATTCTTCGCTTTGTCAATGACTTCTTTATAAGTAAATGGGTACCTCTTTCTGATATCCTCCTCTGACATAGTGACAGGGATTCCATTTTCGTCGTATTTGACATTAGTGGAAGTAAACGAATTGCCTTTTTGAAACTTAAGCTCAATTTTTATTGCGATGTCGTATTCTTCTCCTTTATTTTCGTTTTCGAGTTTATGCTTTATCAGTTGAATAAAATTTTGTGCTTCAGGAGATGATGCAGAGTCTACATCAATCTTATTATCCACATATGCCAATGGCATCAGATATAAATTATATTTTGATAAGGAACGCTTTGTTTGCCAGTCTTTCAGTACCTGTACATAATTTTTTATACATGCAAAACCTAATTCTTGCAATGGCTTTGAGAGATCCTTCATGTTTATAAAATGGATAGCATTATCTCTAAACTCTATCAGAGCTTCAATATTGTCTTTTAGTTTACTAGGGAGTTCATGCAGTGAGTTCAATCGGTTTAAGGCTTCATAAATAGAGATGGACTTGGGATTATTGGTCCTGTTTCTATCAAGAACTTTCTTCTTTTTAGATTTTTCCCCATTTTTGTTAATATATGGTTTGTAACAATATATTGAGTTAATCCGATAGCTGTTAAGTTTTAGCAATCTCGCCTTTAACAATAATTCCCATGAGTTTATTGCTAATATGGCAAACGTTTCTTCTCTATATTTGAAGTCCGGTTTGTTGTATATTTCAATTGCCGACAACATACTTCCTATAGATTTATCTATAAGACTTTCATAAATTGGATTCTTTTTCATGCAGGAAATAATAAGTCTAAATTCAACTTCTGCTTAAATACTGAATCCAAGCGACAGAACGTAGTTAAACAAATCTGTCAGGTACTTTCTTCTGTGGTCAACGTAGCTGTTATAGTTTGCCTTCGAGCGAATCATCCAGCTGTATAGTTCAGGTTCAGTTGAAACCGATGGCAAGGCATAATGGCTGTTGATGTACGCCTTATAATCCTGGCATTTATTACGGAACTCACTCTCCGTAGCGTTACGTGGAATGTATTCCAGCTCGTCCATTTTCATCGCATCTGCCAGTTGTTGTTTCTGCTCTTCTGTAATATCCAATACTCCGTTCTGAGCATTGTACATCCATCGGTAGAGCGATGACTCACGTTCGCCATTGTTCGAGACGGGATAACGATTATACTCTTCTACAAACTTTCGGAAATCAGCAAATCGTTCATCAAAGCTAAAACGCTGTCTTTCTGCATTATATTCTTCGAAAGATTCATCATATTCCTTGCTTCTCAAACCGAAATAGTCATCGTTAAAATGAATAAAGCGGCCAAGTGTATCATCCCCCATCGACCACTCCAGGCTTTGAGGCTTCGTGTTCGGATAGTGCTCTATTACAGCTTCAAACAACTGCTCAATGTGCATAGGTTCGTCCGACTCCTCAAGCAACTTTGCCAGAAGGTCACGAATAGTTCCGAAGAACACATTCTCCCAACTGTCCAATCCATAGCGTGATGTGTTGCCTATCGGTTTGATGTTGGGATGACGGAACAGCCACGAGCGTATCTGTGCCGACTCCGTATATTTATGGTCAGGATACATTTCCTTGAAAGCAACAAACAACTCGTCCACCGACATTGGCTCGCCCTTCCTTGCCAATATGGTGTACAAGTCCTCTGCTACATCGATGTGGTTCTTGCTGACCAGAACATGATAGTTCTCATCTACCTCAAGGCTCAACCCCTCTTTGGCAATATAGGTCATCAGCTTTGTGGCTTCCTTCCTTTCCTCAGTTGTCATCGTGTTAAGCGAAGCTTCCACATCAATGCGAGTATCATTTGTATAACGCGATGACACGAGAGCCTGCAGCGAATCAACACAGTCACGAATCTTTACGGACGGCATCATCTTGCGGTTGATCACCACAGCCACATCGCCCACTATTTCTGTTTCATACTGATTGCTGAATCTGAGCAGTTCTGTCTCACCGCTCTGATTCCTTACGGCTACCTCAAAGTCACGCTCGCCCAACAGCTGCATCAGTCGTGCGAATACACGGAAGTCAAAGTTCAGGTGTTCACGTTCCTTCAGTTGCTTGTATTCGACCGACTCTGCCGTAACGAATGGCATTGACAACAACTCGTCATAGCTCTTCCATGCGTCTGACATAATCAGTTCCGTGTCATGAACCTCGAGTTTCTTCGACGTAATCTGGCGTATTCTTTCGCGCGTAAGACTCATCACCTCTGCCAACTCATTCAGCGTTCGCTCCTTCCCGTCAAAGATTCCACACAGCAAACTGAAAATCTTGTTATTACGCACTTCTGAAATGCGCATGTAGTTGTACAGCAAGAAGAACATCGGATGCACTCCATACTCACGACCGTGCTCCATCACAAACCTCCTCTCCACACTACTCAGGTATGGATAGTCGCGTTTGAGCAGAGCCGATTGTACCTCTTCATCACTCATCTGCCAGTAGCGGTCAAACTGATCCTTCAGCAGTTTGTTGAAGTTGAACACCTCTGTCAGCGTCTTCATCATGCTCTGACCAGGGCAAAGCTTACGGTAATCCAGCAGAGGAGAATCAAAATACTGAGCCAAATCCTCAAACCTCGGTGCTGCGTGTTCAACAAAATTCTTTGCTCGTACGCTCAGTTGCTTCTCACGCATCCGCTCATAGACACTCTGCAGGTACTCACGGACACAAGCCGTGATGAAGAATTCTGCCTTGTCCCGATAGCTGAACTCTTCTAACCTTGGTTGCAGTTCTGTGAGTGTCGATTTGTATTCCGAATACGTGTCGTTGTCCGCACACTGTCCGTCCAGCATCCTGTTCATGGCGTCTTCGAGATAGCTTGCATACATTCTGCGAATCTCAACATTCTCAGCCATCGTGAACTCACCGTGTATCTCCAGCATGTTCTTCTCGTTACCTATCACCATACTGTGCAGTTCCTTCACCGAAGGGTAACATGCCTTGAAGAATCTTGTCACATCATTGTCCTCCACGAAGAGAGCCTCGTACGCCTCACTCAGCATCTCCCCGATGGTGTCGCCTACCATGGCAAACACATCCTCTGGGGTTTCGGGCTTCTGAGGTGCATTCTCGGGGTTCACCTCTCGGAGCAGTGGCACTATCTCTGTATAGGACTTTCTGCCAAAGTTCTTTAACTTCAGCAGTTCCTCGGGCGATTCTGCATAGTTCAGCACATCCTCCAGTGTCACCATACCCGCATAGCGTAGGCAGTTATAGGTTCTCGCTGAAATCTGCTTACCGTCAAACAGTTCCTGTATTGTGGTGTCCAAATAGATTCGCATACTATCGTTTTCCTTTTATTATTCGGTTTCAAATCCTGCTACCTTCTCAAGCAATGCCTGTGCTTCGGCAATCAGTTCGGCTGCCTGACCAATGGCGTTCTGTTCCTCCACCGTGCCGTCTTTTTCACGGTCGAGGTCGTCCAGCAAGCCGTAGCATCCCACGTAGGCATCGCCCAGTTTCTCTGCCCAGATGGCTGCCGTCTGCTTATTTGTTGTGGTCATTTGTCTTCTTGTATTTTCTAGTTACGTGAATTAGTTTGAAAAATGAGCCTAAGCTCTAAGCGGATTTTCTTTGCAATTAAAAACACATTGTATTTCAACTATTTACATCACATGAGGATTTTCTCTGCAATTAAAGATCAATTATTCGACTACCCATAGAATGGTAGGTATGACGTAAATTTGCGGGACGTGTTCTCATCGTCGTATGGTTTCAAAAAACCACGTTCTACGCATTCTGCAATGATGCGTGATGCAACGCTGTTCTTGTTCTTGTCCAACCCAAATCTTTCACGTACCGCTTGATTCGTAAGCATCTCATTACGCTCGTAAAGAATGCAAGCGTGCTGATAGCAAGCAACGCTCTTCTCTTCCTTTGTCATCTCCTTCAGCGCTTTCTCTGGGAACATCATCACTCGTGTATAGTCGTCACCACTCTGCACCTTGTAAGCAGGTAGTCGCATTTCTTCGATGGCTGTGACTGCACGATCGTAACCACTGCCTCGTCGTTCACAAAGGTCAAGTTGAAGCATCATCTGCGCCAATCCCTCGTTACGTGAATGTGGAGGAAGGTCGATTAGTCGATTTACATCATTTAGGCATGAGCCGGGATTGGTCATCACAATACGATTGGTGAAGATTTCTATCGTGATTGGCATACCAGTAATGGCAAAATCCTGATGGACCATGAGGTTTGCCATAAACTCGCGTACCGCCACCTTCGGATAGGTAGGAACGGCTTCTCGTTTCGAAATAATACGCTCCTTGCTGGTCATTGCCATCACCGTGTCGAGCAGATCAAAGAATCCAACTGCATAACCTTTATCCATCTTGTACTCTAACTCCATGATTAGGTTATTGGCACCTGCATATTTACGCACCAAGATCTCCTTCATTTTCAATGCCTCAAAGTCCTTCAACTTATGAGCAAAGAGGATAGCTCCCAGATTGAGAATGTTGTAGAGGTCTTCCTGCAGCTCAATCATGCCAAACTCCAGCATCTGCTCTATGATTCGATCCGAATCCTGCGGAATCTTGCGGTCGATGAGTTCATACATTTTCTTATAATCAAGCAGTTCAAGTACTCGCTCTGCCGAAATGCCCCCACACGCCACACGCTTCTCAAAGGTCAAACCATGCGACTGAGCCAGCATCTCATGCACCTGTTCGCGTGACATTTTCACGGTATGACCCGCTGAACGGATGTAAGCCTCGTAAATGTCACGTCCGCGCAGATAAACTGGTTTGTTCTGCTGTTCTGGGATGCGAATGAAGAGAAGCGGATGTCCTTCAAAATCCAATACGGCATGTTCCAACTGAATTGACCATGCAAGGTTGTTCTTAGCGATGTTGCCGAGCGTCTTTGTCGTATCTTCAATCGTTTTCTTTGTGAGTTCCTCAAAGGTGGCATCATCGTTCACACCAAATACCAGCACACCACCACCTTTCAGATTGGCAAAGGCACAGAGATGCTGAGCCAAACGCTCTGTCTTATTCGACAAACCGCCCTTCCAATCAATCTCGTTTAACTCCTGTGGCACGGGGTAGAGACTTTTATGTAATGCGTCTAATGCGCATTCTTTCCAGTTACTCATGTATGGATTTATTTTTTTATTGTATTCTTTCTTAAAAATATGCGTTTTATTTGTCGCCAGCCCCTTGTTTTTGACCCTCTCGCGACGATTAAAACGATGTTTTTAACTATTTTTTACGTCTCAACTGTATCGTTGGATTTTCATCATACTCCTGTTTCAAGCGGTAGAGCTCCGTGCCGGGGGTGATGATGTCCTTACGGTAGTTGGTGTAGAAATTCAGCAGTTTCAGCGCATCAGCCGATGTAACCGCTTCCAGTTCTTCCTTGTAGAACGTGTTTTTGTGGATAATGTCCAGTACCAACTGCTTTTCATCTTCTGCCAGTGTGTTCATACAATGGCTCCAGCATTGACGCCAATGATCTGTACCCATGCTGCCCTTCTCGTCCAACCACTTAAAGAAAAAACGATACAAGATGAATGTCTCGGGCATCTCCAACAGTTCCATGTATTCTGTCTCATCATTGCCGAAGGCTTCAAGGAAGAACGTTATGCCTTTACCCACCTTACCCTTGGTGCTGTTCAGAATGGCTTGTATGGCGCGTATGTACTTGCGGTTCCAATGCTTGCCGATGTAGTCACGATTGTGCGATAAATCCTCTGCATCATCCTTGCCTTTGCGAATAGGGTGATACTTCATCGGGAACGAATAGATGTTTACATTCAGCTCGTCGCAAAGTTCCACATTTATTCTCAGTCGCTGATACAAATCCAATGGCTTATCCACGAAGTTGTAGAGCAGATAGTTGCTGAAATCCTTCAATCCCGCTGCTGCACTCATGCGGATAGCCTTGTTGTACGAAGGGAACGTCTTGATGTCGTCAAACGCAATACGCAACGGACGAATGGCAATGCGCGACAACAGTTCAACAATCTCTTCTGTGAACAAACGTGCATCCACGCCTTGGTTGAAATCTACGTACCTCGCTCTTGGCACAGGATGTTGGTGACGCTTGTAAATGTCCTTTATCTCTTCGTATGCAGCAATCAGGTTCTCCTTCTTCGTTGTGGCAAGTTTGTTGATGTGGTAGCGAGCCATTACTTTATACACTTCGTATGACTCATCACCCTTCATGGGCTTCAACTTTTGATAGAACTCTGCTATCAACGCCTGACTCTTACGTATGTAAGCTCTGTCATTCACACCATTCTGCAGGTTACGAATGGAAATCTCCAGCATATCAGGCTGAACAAACTTTGCTCCTTTCCCGAAGCCTGAAGCAACAATGTCATCGATAATATCCTTGAGGTTTTCTGATGCCAATACGTTATTATCCATAAGCAGCAAGTCCTTCTGGTCGCCATACACTTCGCGAACAGCATCCAATCGGTCTTTAAGAGGAATGTACGGAATGTATTTATCTTCAAGAGTCGGTACAGCGCAGAAGGCACAATGACGGATGCAACCACGAGTCATGTAGCCGTAGAAAGCATTTGACATTGGATATTTGTACTCAATCTCGTCAAGAATGGAGTAATCCAATGGAAGATTGTCTATAATCTGAGTGTCGCCCTTGTCAAGAACTCCAGGTTTGCCAAGAATACCAACCCAAGGCTTTATTCCGGTTGCCTCTTCAAGTTCCTTAGGTTGAATGGATGCAAGCACACCGCCTACCATCAAATCCTTTTTCTTCTTTACAAGTAGTTTTGCAAAGTTGATGGTTTCTACAGTTATGTCCCAATAGAACGTAAATAGTGTCGTCACACCTACACGATCCCATTCCGGGTTGTCTTTCCACGTACCTTTCCAATAGTAGTTCTTCCAATCGTCAAGTTTTGCAAGAAGAATCAGTTCCATGTCTGAACGCTCTATAGCGAGTCGCTCAATTACCTCTTTCTTGCGCGTCTTGATGTATTCGATGAACTCGTCTCTCTTCAAGAACCAATCAATAGTAGAGTCAATGTAGTTGAATTCCTCGATACAACGGTCAGCAATTCGCTCAATGACAAACATCTTCAAGTCGCCCTTAAAGAACGTAACCTCCCATCCACCTAAATTTTTATAATAGGTGGAGAGCTTCATTAATCCAATAGGAGGATACTTATTGGAATAATTAGGTTCTATCAAGAGGACTTTCTTAATCTTTTTAGTTGCCATTTGAGAACTCCTTCACAATTAATCTTTCCATTTCAGAAATCAACTTCTGGTCATGCTCATTTTGAGGGCAATAAGTATTCAAAACTCTGAACACCCTACGAATTGTCCATACTTCACTTGGGTCAAGTAACGCTTGCAGAGGCGCGATAATGTCCTGCTGTCCAAGCAAAGGCGTGGTAGTTGGAATAGGTGCTGGCGTTTCAACAGTTTGCGTTGCGGGGGTAGTTTCAATTACATCAGGATGAAGTGGCTCTGGTGATGTAGGAGGAACTTTCTGAGGATTGTCAACTCCTGTTGGTTCATTTGTGATAGGAGTCACATCAACGGGATCCTCAGAGACGAATGTCGGTGTTTCCTCTGGTTCGTCTTGCTTGATAACAGGTGACTGTGGAGTTACAATCTTTGGGGTAAGCGCCTTCTTTGTTTCCTCAGCATTTTTCTTTGCCTCTTCGTATGCAGGTTGATAGAGCATCAGCATTCTTTGGGTCGGACCAAATGTAGCATTCTTGACCAACTTGTCGAATTTGCCAATACCTTTGTTCTCAATTAGATCTTTTGCATTGTAGTCATTCAAATTCTTCTGCTTGTTCCAACGATCAACGCCTTCCTTAATCTTGTCAATACTCTTCTTCGCTTCGTTCGCCTTAGTATAAAGGTTCTTTAAGGATTCGAAGTACTCACGTAACTTGGTATAAAGGGCATTTGTCTCTGGGGTAGGAACAAGACCGTCACGTGCACCATTAGGCACAATACTTGCATGGGTAACAAAGAACTCGCCATAGAAATAAGAGTTTCCGCGCTCTTCCTTCCATAACGAACCACCGGAGAGAAGATTTTGATCGCCAATCTGAATGTTATGCTTTCTTAAACGTATGCATGAAAGTGTATCGTCCTTAGGTATCTGGATTGTAAACTTAGTGAGAGCAAACCATCCCCAGCCAAGCATACCAAACTTATCATCCTCAATCTTGAAATATTCGAGGTTGTTGATTTCATCCTTCGTGCCCTTGATGGATAACTCATACTGCTTCTGGATAGGTGTCTTACCTACGAACAACTGAACCTTCTCCAAGCCTTCGTGCAATGCCTTGAACTCCGGATTATCTACTGTACTCTTATAGATAAGAACATTATTAAAGTGCGGCTTGTACCCTACAGGGGCAACCATGTTCAAGTATTCGATGACTTCCTCTCTGTTAAGAAGAGCAGGCGCAGAATCACTCTTTACACCATTGAGCGTAACCTCGAAGAAATGCTCATCTTCTGTTACGTCAAAGCGTTCTTTTTTTGTACAAACATCTATGACGTATGTAGCAAGGTATTCTGTTGGATCTTCCTTAACCATCTGCCAGATTTTATCAACATCAAACGTAATCTGTGTGCCTATGGATTCGCCTCTGGCTGTAGTACGGAAAATCAACTCATGACAGTAACCGCCACCAACGAGTCGGCCAATACCGAACTGACCTGCCTGATTAACGCCATCTTTTGTGGATGCCGAAATGTCAAGAAGTGTTCGTACGGCATCGTTGGCATTGATACCTGTACCATTGTCTTTGATAACGATAACCTTTTTGCGTGCGTCAATATCAATGTTTACTACGCCATCTTTTGCCTGAGCAAGTACACGCTCGTCAATCGCCTTGTTTATCGAGTCAAGAGCATTCTGTACGTACTCACGATAAATGGTTTTCTCATCTGAATAGAGAGTAAACATCAGAAGGTTGATAAGTCCCTTCTTAATCTCAGAATTGTATGACAAACTATTATCCATTGTCTGTAATTTTAGCCGTTAGGGAATTGTTTGTAGGTTGGACGTGGGAATTTCACGTTAATCAATGAACGTAATGCAGGATTTGAAATGATGTACTCGCCTTGGTCAAGTCGGGTCATCATGTTCTTGTAAACCTGTGGGATGTAGCGATAGTCAGGTTTTGACACCTCAATAGCATTGGTTCGTCCGTATGCCTGAGTAGCGCAGTTGCCTTTGACACGATCGTGGATTGCACTTCGGAACTGCTCGACAGAGAAAAGGATAATGCCAAGTGATCGACCACGCTCTGCGATATCAAGCAGTTGCTTCAAGATTGGAGAGTTCTTTGGAACATCATTTGAAGCATACTTATTCAACTCGTCCACAAATAGAATTACCTTATCGGGAATGTCATCACGTTCAGCACCGAGCTTAAGGTCATAAATGGCGCGAGCCACACTACCAAATACAAAGCTTTGGGTATTCTCGTCAAGACGGGCAATATCGATGACCATCACGTTATTGGCACGCAGATGGTTCTGTATCTCGCCATTCAAATCAACCTCGTTGACAAGGCTCTTTCCGAACACGTCATTTGAAATTGCTTTGCTGATACAACGCTTAAACTTACGCCAACTGACAACCTGTATTTCTTTATTACTGTTTGTATTGCCAGCCTTTGTGTATTCATCAATGGTTTCCTTTAGTGTCTTCCATTGTTCAACACCAGAGAATTGTCCTTCGCCGTTAAGGATGAAGTTTACGCATGCTTCGAGTGTATTCGTGCTATCGTCTTCATTGGCAAGCAGCAAATCCAATCTGTCTTTATTGTCACCAAATGTGAACTTATAGGTAAAGGCTTTCTTTGCCTTCTTCTGACGTTCAATATCGGAAGGAGATGCGTATGACTGTACCTTAGCCGAATCACTTTTGCTGTAGGGGTAATAATAGCGAACGTTCTCAAATGGGGTGGTTGGCAAGTTCAACTCTTCATAGATTTTCCTGTCACGCTCACCAAGTTCTTCATTTGGCTCGTCAATTGCCATAAGGTCGCGTCCCTTCACATTGAAGAATACAAAGGCGCAAGTTTCTCCGTTCTCCAACTTAAACTTATTCTGGATGGCTCTCAGAAGGAACATTGAGTATGAAGTCTTGGCAGCAAGACCTGAAATACCCGAGATATTAATGTGAGCACCATCAGGGCCAACAAGGAAATGGGAATCGAGAGTTACTTTGATTTTCACCTTGTCTTCTCCCTGATACATTTCAAGGTAACCACATACGAGAGGATTCTTTACGTCCTTTTCCGTCAGACCTAACGCCTGGCGAATTTCTTCCGGTTCACATAGAGAAACTTGCTGTCCGTTGAGTACAGGAGTGTAAATGTTCTCGGTGTTGCCAGAAACTCGTGCCTTAACGTAGTTCATGCCAAGACGGTTCATGTTTCCAATGCCATCATTTGTGTCACCGAAATCGCTTGAAATGTAACTCGTGAAATGGCTTGGAGCATCAGTAATGTGGTTTATTTCTTCTACAACTCCAAACGTGATAGAACCCGATTCGTGGTTTACCTTTACCACATCAAAGGGGCTGAGGATTTGTTTCTTGTCTGTCCAAAAGTAAAACTCATCAATGGTTGATGGGTATTTCTCCGTAGCAGATACTTTGCCGATTACTTTTGCCATATTTAGAATAAGTTTAATATGATGTTACTATTAAAATACTTTGATTTGCAGAAAGTCTCTGTCAGATAAACTGGGTAAAGGTGATTTGCCCATCGGGTGTCATTGCCAAAACAAACTGGGTAAGCTTCCTTGATAAGATTTGCGCTGATAGTGTTAATCAAATCGGTTTCCACCTGATCGTCTTCATTTATGATAACCATCTCGCATTTCACCACATCAGAGAAGTGTGTTTCTCTGAAATCGGAAGCTCTAAGGCGAAGATACCAAACAGCATACTGAACGCCATTTGCGTCTGAGGTGTATCTGTAGGCTTTGGTGCGCTCGAACGGTTTGAGGCTTGCTATGGTTCTGGAGAGTCGTTGGCCTTCGAAATCGGGAAGTAGCTCTGGGTCAAAACTCTTGGAAACCCCAACTACATAACGGTAGTTTTCACGTGCCATTGTCTTGTCATCTGCGCTCTTGTTTGAGAAACTGGGATTGTACTCTAACGAACCATCTTTTATTAAATAATGTTCATCGTCAAGTCGGTTCTCCTCGCAGAGTTTGGCTACGAGTCGCTGTTCTTCGTCAGTCATCTCTGCTTGAATCTTTGCCGTACCACGATTTTTGTAGTTATCTTTGTCGCTATTCAGCTTGTCTTTCTTGTCGGTTTTATAGAGCAGAATCTTGTCAACCTTGATGCCTGACTGTTTGATGAAAGGCAACTGCTGCAAATCTTCATTGATATCCTCACAATACAAACGGCAGAAATCATCTCCTTCGTCGTCAACATCGAAGTCGTCTGGCATAGCAATCACAACTTTTGGACGTATGTTGTCGTAGGGTTTGAACGTATCACGGTCTTTACGCTCGCAACAACCTACAACTATTTGGCCTGCAAGTACCGGGAAGATTTTCTTGCCAATTGCAATATCATCTACCTTATAAACATGGCGCGAACCGTCAAGAAAATAAGTAAATATGGGACGTGAGTAGTCAATAAGCATCTGGGGCACACGAACAGTGTGTACCCTTGTCAGATTGCTTTCAGCAATAAGGCTGGTATTTCGTGTAGAAGCAGGCTTATCGTCATAGTCAAGTACGTCAGCTTCAGAAGACTCAATAGTAATCTTATTGGTCTTGTAACAGAGGTACTTTCCCTCACCTTTTTCTTCTATGAATTTGAGTATTCTACCCATAAAGAGTGCTTGTTTGAATTTTATTTCGCTACAAAGTTAATGTTTTATTTTGAGAATTTCCAAATTATTTGCAAACTAAATTTATTATTTAACATTTATTGTAATTGTTGAAAACCAATCATTTTGCCTCTTGGGCCACCATCTTAACACAATTCTCGAAGGAGAAGTTAACATGCTTATACACAGTGTTATAAATAGTATTAATGGCAAAATGATAACTATAATCACAAGTAAATATTTTGGTGTATATCGATGAATTTGATGCGACGTTTTCCATGCATCGCTATACCAAAGACGCTTGTAGTCAGAAACAGCTTGGCCGATGCTTCGCTCTGGATTCTTCATCTGATTGGGTCGTTCGGCAGCAACCTGAGCCGTCATTTGTTTGAACGGTTCGGCTTTGGGGAAAGTGATGGATTGGATAATGTGGAAAAGCAGATCGAGGGTAGCAGCTAATGTTTTGCACTTCTTATCAGTTGGGGTGGTCATGGTTACCTGGGGACAGTTTGTCTCTATGTAAATTCTCAACTTTGGGTCACGTTTGCGCGTTTTTTAGGCTGTCTGTTCGATTTGCACTATCCGTCAGAACCTCTATCACATCAACGACAAAGAAGTACTATCACTCCTTCTCATCATCCCATAAGATACTACCAAAAAGAAACGAAGGTTGACAGTCACTTATACCACTATCACCCTCCATCTCTTAATCACGATTCCGCACCCATGCGAACGTTATGATTGTTATCAAGTTAAAGCAGACAAATGCTCCACATACAATCCAAATGAATTGTGTCAGCATTTCATTGCGTATTCTGTATAAGTTCAGCATTATCAATAATGCGAATCCAACAACCAGTATGATTAGACTTAGGCAAAGTACATAACATGCAGATGTGGGTATTTGCACTCTGTCGGTTTGATAAGTCATGCGAGCAACAATCTTTCTGCTTTTGGCTTCCAAATCGTTACAGACACGCTTGCTTATCGCTGTACTTTGTTCCTCGATATAAACTTTCGCCTCCTGAGTGATATTGACCTGGTTCGCTTGCTTCAACTGGGTAATCTTGCTACTGAAATCGGAGTTTAGGATGTTCAGCCCTTCGCATAGGGCCGAACATTCCCCTTTCAAAGATTCCAATTCCTTTCGAACTTCTGTGAGTTCATTGATTGCAGAATTGAACTGTTCGGATTTTTCCTCTTGTTCAAGCGCAAATTCTGCATCTTCGATATTGAATCCTTCCATCGTTAATATTTTCTTGATGTTGATTTACTCTTCTTCGGACGAATACCATTGGCAATTGCGATTGCACGTCTTGCCCAACGCTCATCATCCTCATCCTTCTTACGTCCCCAACCAGAAGAAGATTGTCCACCACCGCCACCTCCTGAGGTTTGAGCCTGTGCGATTAGACCAGCATAGATTCCAGCAAAGATAGCACTCGCTAATCCAATGTGGATGTCAATATCCTCAAAGTAGCGATAATCGTACTCATCCTCAACCATCTGAATGAACTTGTCTGGCAGGAACCGACAGAATTCAATACCATCATGATAAAACCGATAGAAGCTGCATCCCGGTTGTGGCAAAAGGTAATTGCCAATCGGCTTTGATGGTTGTTGCTTAATTGAATTCTGTACGGAATGGCTAACTGTTGGTTTCTTTGGAGTTGCAGCAGGTCTTTCTGTTTTACCAACGTACTGCTCTTTTGCAGGAGTGTTCTTTGTGGACGCTTCCTTTTCTCTTCGTTTCTCATCTTCCTCGGCATGTAGTTTCTTCCATGTTGAAAGAAGGTTGGGGATAGTATAGTGTCTGCCGTCAAGTTCAGAGCCTTTGTACTTCGCATGACCATTCATGATGGCATAGCCAGTATTTCCTTCCTTGACAGAAACGGAATACCCTCGTTTCTCTATCTCAGCGATATACTTATCAAATGAATATGTGTCCATTTTCAAAAGAATCTGTCTGCACATTTTGCTGACTTCTGCAACGTTCTCTTTGTGGACTTGTGCCGCTGTTTTCCAACCACGTTTAATGGCAACACGTTCTGCTGCCCACTGAGCACGTTCATGAATCATGTGGTCATTGTTGGTGTTATCGTTTTCGTCAACTCGACAGACTCCCATGTGCAGATGATGCACACCACTTTTAGATTCCTTGTGCAGAAAAGAAACACGTTTGCTGCCAGATATGTTAGTCTTCTCTGACCACAACTTTCCCGTCTTAGGACATCGCAACTCAATATCGTCAAACTCTGCTGTGAAGTCGTCTTCGAGACGAGCCCAATCTTGTAATGAGAAATCCTTGGTATATTCTGGTGGCGGGCTAAACACGATCTCAATCGCATACTTCTTCATTCCGGGATGACCACGGCAACGATTCTTGAAAGCGTTCTCCAGAGCGGTTCCATCAAGTTGCGGTTGAAGGAAATGACTTTGAACGAAGTAGATTTTTTCGGGATGCTTTTTGTTCTTCGATTCCCCATCCATGTAGTCCATGTATTTGCCACCATGACCTATTGAACGTGCCATAGCAATCATACTTCGCCCTCCTTTCCGTTATCATCTTCTTTGCCAAGACGGCTCGGATTTGGCTTGCGAACCGCTTCAAGAAAAGCGAGTAATCTGTTGCCAATTTTACCCAAGTCTTTTACCCAAGCAAGAAGAAAAGAGTATTGACGAAGAAGTGCTTTGCGCTCTTCTGGCGACAAGGCTCCAAGTGCATTTTTGTAGTGATAGATGTCGGAACGGCACCCATCAAGATTCTCTAACAACTCCTCTTGGCGAGGTGTAAGTCTTGTCTTCGGACGGAAGTTTAGAGCTCTGGCACGAATGTATGTGCTCACATCTCTGAATCCGCATTTTGTGGCAAGTTCAAGGATGTGCTCCTTCTCCTTTTGTGAGACACGGATTGTAATACTGCTGTTCATAGCAGGAACTGCAGTATCTGAAACATTCTTGTTATTCTGCATGATCAGTAATATGTTTATAGAGGATAAGGTGCGAGATTAGGAGCGCCGTTGAAGTCTGCCGACAATCCCAAATGGATGTGGGCAGCGAGAGCGCTTGGTCTTTCTTTCTGACGAAGTAGAATGTAAGACAAAGGCATATCTCGATAGATAAAAACGTTTCGGTTATAGGTGCAAGCACCGTCGAAACCCTTTAGGGTACGAATACTAGTAACGGAACTCTTTGCATCGCACAATTACCTATGGTTATTGACTCTGATTAAAAGAGGGAAAAAGAATCGGAGTGGATGTGGCTGCCACTGTGTAGCAAATGTGGAAAGCAACATCGTTTTGCAGTAGCAGAACCACACGCCACTCGGATTCAATCTTCAAACCCAGCAACAGTGTGTCTATGTGGCATTATGATGTCAGGAAATAGACTCTCTGTTGAAAGGCGATAGTACTCTTTAACCGAGGAGTTTCTGCTTAAGGTCTGCAAGAATGGCAGATCTGTAAGGGAGTACCAATTCGTGACAAAGAGGATTATGACCTGCGTATAGGTTCATCTTCATTGGCATGGGATTCAACACCATTTTGGTAACGGGTACGTTGTCTCCAATGACAGTTACAGAATGGTCACACAACTCGTCAATAACAACAAACACCTCGCCAGCATTCTGACAAACATTTTCGATGTTGCGCAAGTCAATATTGTAACCACCCTCGTCAAGTACAGAAGCAAGGATGTGATAGGAGTGTCTGCCCTCATCGAGCAGATTACATGTAACAACGAACTGCTCGAAGGTGATACCTTCCTCAGCCAGAATGTTGATGAAATCATAGATGAAACGATAACGATCCTCGTAGATGTCACAGTCATCTTCCTCGTTTTCGAACTCCAGACGGATGTCAACCATGCAGTCTTCGATGTCAGAACGCATGTTTGCACGCTTTGTGAAGTCATTCTTACAGGTTACGAACTCGGCTCCGATAACCTCGCAGCCACCAATTGTCTCATTTGCGGCAATCAAACCAGGGTAGATTCCACAGAAAGAAAAAATAATTTTCATATAAGTAAATGAATATTAAGTTGATAAATTGAAATAAACACTTTAGATTTATGCCGAAGGTATAATTGGTAAGGAGGTGGTCTTATTCTATTTTGCGAGTCATCTTCGATGAGTTCTAGCTGAAGGCAATCTCGCAAAATTTTAAGGCATGGATTCCGCTTACACATATCGTGAAAGATCATATGTTTGGTAGGTTCCATTAGCAGATAATCCACAATGTCAAGACCATTTGTTTTCTGCTCCTCGGTCGCATGTCGTTCCAGATAAGAACTGATGCGAACCGACTTACACACTGGTTGAAGAAGTGGCATCTTGCTTTTCCAAACATTGTATGCTCCAAGGTCTGGGAAGAGTATAACATCTCTACCCTTGAGGACTTGCAAAGCCTTTGCGTTGAAACATCCTTGCATACCTCCTGTAGCTAACCAAAGATACTCAGGAACAAACTTTGAAGCAATCAAAGCTGACTTTTCACTCTCTACCAACATCACAGTTCGGTCTGTATTAAGGGGAAGCAGATGCTCGCCAAAAAGGCATTGTTGTAAGTGGAAATTCTGCAACTTTAGCTCGCTATGTACCCAGTTGACACGGGCTCCGTAACGTTCATCCTTCACCCGGTGACCTGTCTCAGGATTATACAGCATTATCTTTCCAGAGCGTACGTTGTTGTCTTTGTCAACCTGCCAATACACCGTTGAACCACCCCATTTCTTGGATGTGCCAACATTGTAGCGTTGACAAATATCCATCGCAGACTTATCGCCAAAGACGTATGTCAGGAAGATAAAAAGAGGATTGATGCAGTATTGCTGGAAAGTTCTATTCATAATATTGTTATCTATGTAATCAGGTTTGGGTTCTGGCTTGACAATACGTGGTGTTCTCGGTTGGAACTCCTTTTCCCAGTCAGACTTTTCAAGTATATCGGGATGCTCGTGAAAGAAGTCTGCAGGTGAGTAGTGGTAACCACACCGATTCTTATGGTCGCATATTCCGACCTCTTCGGGGAAGGTTATCTCTTCATCATCGTCCACGTATGGCGTGAAACATCTCCGTCTACCACAAGAAGGACACGTCAGTTTGCGACGAGGTTTCGTGTTGTCAAGATGAAAACGATATTGTTCCATTGCTGTTGATGACATTAATAACCGTTGTCCTTTTTGTCCCTTTGTCCCTTTTCAAAGTGACAAAAGGACGATAGTGACAAGGGACATTGGGGTTGTTAAACATTGTGCCTATAGCGCCCGTGTTCGATTCTTTCAAAAATGCCTTTCTCTGACAAATCCTTTAGCCAGCGTTTGACAGTTCGTTCGTTAATATCGAGCTGCTGTCCTATTTGTTGCGCGTCTGAGGCAGAGAAATCTCCAATACACAGGCTTACAAACTGAGACTTTTTTGAGTTGTTGACGTTGTTCATACCAATGGCTTGTTTGAAGTATTCGTAAGATTCCTTGTAGTACTCGTTCGCTAATATTGCCGATTCGACAGACACGATGTCCACGGCATCCTTATCCGCTTCGCCACATACATGACGTAAAATCTGTATGATGAGTGCAAGTTTTGCAGTGATAAGGCATCGTTTCATTTCGCGAGTTTCAACCTTCGTCTCATCGTTTATGGCATTAACGGATGATATGATGGAGTTTTGCCAGGCAAAGAAACGAGTTTTTGCATCCGGAGTGAAACTTAGCACTACTTGTTGGTTATCTTGCTTGATTTTGTAAATCATATTTATAATTGCCTCCCAGTCTTTTTGAGCTTTCGCTGACTGTTCTAAGGTTGTTTCATCCTCTTCTACCCAGGGCGCAATGGTTGAATCTTGTGGATGAATGAAGATTACTCGATCAAGGAAACCGTTGTTCATCCACTTGTCACTGAGCTGACTCAAAAGTGCAGTTTGAGTAGTACCTATAATGTTGATGCACGGCATTTTGATAAAGATTGGTGTGTCGCTACTACGCCTGATTACATTTAGCTGACCACCGCTGAAAGCTGTAAGCAGCACTTCAATGAGATTACTTTTGTTATATCGGTCGGCAGAGTAAATCAAACCTATTATCTCGTCACACACTGCTGTTACACCATTGAGGTTGCAGAAGTGGGCTTGTAACAAAGCTTCCACTGTAAAGTCGGAAACAACCGTTTGAATCAGCACTGGCTTTTCAAGTGCAGTCTTTCCTTCTTTTGGCGTAGCATCATATAGTTTCTTCTCGTCCAGATATTGGCGAAGTCTCACCTCGTCAATCTTTCTAATTGGATGATATGCAGCTTCAATAGGAGGAGTCTTACCCAACCCTGGTTTTCCGAACAGAACAATGTAAAGAGCTGGATTTGTTGTCCAAAGTCCTTTGATTCTCAATCGAAAAGAATTGCCAATAGCAGTAGCTGCCGCTGATAACAATGACGTGATTAAAAAATCAGGCACATAGTTCTCATAGCGGTGATATGCTAAGACTATAGATTGTATCTGTGTTGGCATAATTCCAATGAGAACATCGTTCTTGCCAATGTTAAGACCCTCCTTGCGGATATTGTTTATTATCTCTTCTCGTGTCATAACTATCTCCTTGAACCTCTTCCACCCGTCTTTATGTTAGCAAGTTCCAATGCCTTGTCAGCGTCGATTATGATCTTGCGCCCAATTTGAGTGATGGCACCATCGATCTTACCTGACTTTTTGATTCGGTTAGCAGTTGCCTTGCTGCATCCTAAAAGTCTTGCCAACCCCTCAATGCCATAAACATACCTCTTGCCGTCATTACCAATATTGACGGCTTCACATACTTGTCCAACCTCATGTGTATCGTCATTTTCCTTAGCTGCTTCGATTACCTCAAGGAGCTCACGCACAGTCAAAAGTGCTATTGGCTTGTCTAAATTTGTATCTGTCATATTATATAAGGTGTTAGTGAACGACTATGTCTTGCGACGTGTCAGAATTCGTCGGCAAAGGTACAGAGTTTATTAGGTGGCAACAAGTGGCACTTTGTGGCACTATCAAAATAGTTCAAAGCGACTGAAAATCAGACTCTAAGAGACTCTATAAAACTGAATACGTGGGATATATATATAGGTTTGGCACTTATACCCATCGATTTGTATTAATAGTGTCATGGTTTCTATAGCAAAATCGATGGTTTTCTAGGGGAAAAGGCCCATAAATCGAGTAGGAGGAAAACGAAGTAGTTTTCTTCCTACTTTCGTTTTCCGACCTCTCACATCACCGTACGTGCCGTTCGGCATACGGCGGTTCCTATTTTGGATTCCATTCGAGATACGAATCCATAAGACACAAGTAGCCCGCCTTCTTTAGATTCTGCGTGGATATTGCCGTGTTAACATAGTAGTTCTTTGCCATGCGCAGTGACTCTGGCGAGCATTGCCTATAGACCATGCCTTATCATGGCTTATTCCACACTTGATGAGGTTTGCCACCTTTGTCTTTGTTTTCTTCCAAGCCTTCCATATACACATGCGTATTCTACGTCTTAACCATTCATCGGTCTCTTGGCAAAGACGTTTCATATTGGCAAGGTGATAGTATCCTACCCACCCTTGTATGTACTCTTTCAGCTTCTGCTTTCTTTTCTCGTAACCCCATCCGTTGCTTCGACTTGTCAGCTCTTTTAGTCTTGACTTCATCTTTGCCTTGGATTTCGGGTGTACGGTGAGTTGGCATCTACCCTTGTTTACATAAAAGGAGTAGCCAAGGTACTTCACACCTCGTATGTATGAGACTACTGTCTTTTCCTTGTTCACCTTTAGGAATAGCTTCCCTTCTATGAATTTGGTTATTGAATCTCGTACACGTTCTGCGGCACGCTTGGTCTTGCAGAATATCATCGAATCGTCGGCATAGCGTACAAAGGGGTGTCCTCTGCGTGCGAGTTCCTTGTCCAACTCGTTCAGCATGATGTTGCTGAGAAGTGGGCTCAGCGGTCCCCCTTGTGGGGTGCCTTCCTCGCTTGCATGCCATAGTCCTTTGTCTATGACTCCGCTCCGAAGATATTTGTGTATAAGGCTGACTACTCGGCCATCCTTGATGGTGCGGCTGAGTATCTCTATGAGTTTGCTGTGGCTCACTGTGTCGAAGAAGCGTTCGAGGTCGAGGTCAACTACGTACTTGTAGCCTTCATCGACTATCTTCTGCACTTCTCGCAATGCGTCAAGGCATCCTCTCCTCGGGCGGAAGCCGAAGCTTCGTTTGGAGAATTGGGGCTCATAGATTATTGTCAGTACTTGGTTGATGGCTTGTTGCACCATGCGGTCAACCACGGTCGGTATGCCCAGCAGGCGCTTCTTGCCGTTGTCCTTGGGTATCTCTACCCTGCGGACGGGATTCGGACGGTATGTACCGTCAAGCAAGGAGCGTATCAGTTCATCCTTATTAGCCTTGAGCCATGGAAGCAGCTGCTCACATGACATCTTGTCGATACCGCCACATCCCTTGTTCCTCAATACTGCCAAGTAGGCTTTGTTGAGGTTGTCGGGGCTAAGGATTACTTCCAATACGTGCTCCTTGTCGAATGGAACTTCCACGATGTTGTCTTCGGTCATCCACATGAAAGTCTGCACTCCCCCATACCTTTCGGATTCCGTCCTATCTCTTTGGGGGCAGTCATTAGCAAGGGCTAATGTTTTCTGCATTCGTTCTTTCATAAGGTAACTTTCAATTACTAATCGCTTAATTATTAGGTTCAGCCCTTCATGGAGCGTTACCGATTACTCCACTACTATGACGTCTGCTGACTTCTCACGGCAAGCTTTACTCCATGGCTTTCGTAAAAGCAACTAATCACCATGTCCGTGAGACCTCCTCGGATAAGGGCATTGTCTTTCCATCTTATGCCTACTTCATTTACACC
>ENA-OOXC01000620-OOXC01000620.1-human-gut-metagenome-genome-assembly--contig:-NODE-620-length-25759-cov-4.103252_pt1 | contig 25759 bp, 23 predicted proteins | sample MGYA00241578_ERZ501325 | MGnify/ENA primary metagenome ERZ501325 (study PRJEB25962, sample SAMEA2042737) | human gut metagenome | biome: human gut; feature: human-associated habitat; material: faeces...
ATGGCGGTGCCAACGACCGACGCACCATCGACCGACGCACCTACTATAAATTTGAAAACATTCAGGCGCTCTGCGACAGTCTGCAGCCCAAGGCCGTCATGTTTTCCGACGGCGGTCCTGGATGCCGCTGGGTGGGCAACGAACGCGGCATCGCTGGCGCCACCAACTGGGCGTTCCTGCGAAAGAACACGGTTTATCCGGGCTATCCGAAACACTACGAACTGCAATATGGCCACGCCGATGGCGACCAATGGACGCCTTCAGAATGCGACGTGTCCATCCGTCCAGGATGGTTCTACCATGCGCAGCAAGACAACCAAGTGAAAAGTCCGCAACAGCTGGCCGACATCTACTATCGCAGCGTGGGACACAACGGCACGATGCTGCTCAACTTCCCTGTCAATCGCGATGGCCTCATCCACCCCATCGACTCAACCAACGCCGTGAAGTTCCGCGAAATCATCGACAATGATTTCAAGACCAACCTCATTGCCGGCATGAAGGCCAAAGCCACGAACACACGCGGAAAGCGTTTTTCAACGGCGGCCATGACCGACAATGATTACGACACCTACTGGGCCACGACCGACGGCACAAACACGGCCACCGTCACCTATCAGTTCCGCCAACCGCAACGCATGAACCGCATGATGCTCCAAGAATATATTCCATTGGGACAGCGCGTCAAGTCGTTCGTCGTGGAATACCAAGACGGCAAACAATGGTTGCCCGTATCGCTCAACGAAGAGACCACCACCATTGGCTATAAGCGCCTGCTGCGCTTCAAGAGTGTCACCTCGAAGGGCATCCGCGTGCGCTTCACAGATTCTCGCGGCCCGTTGTGCATCAACAATCTCGGCGTTTATGATGCAGGAGAAAATGCCGACCAGGTGCTGCCGTCAACGTCGCAGATTGCCACCACCCTGCCCTATTCCTTCATCAATCAGGAAGCCGACAAGGCCAAGGCGGCGGCCGACCGCAACGAACGCACCAATTGCTTCATCGACGGCGATGAACTCGTCATCGACCTCGGCCAGGAGCGCACCATTTCATCGTTCCATTACCTCCCCGACCAGTCGGAACAGCCAAAGGGCCTCATCAGCCATTATGAGCTGACGGCCATCGCCGCGCCCTCCGACAAGGAAGGAAAGATGATCAGCCAAGGCGAGTTTTCCAACATCCGCTACAACCCGACGCTACAGTCGCTCTTCTTCACCCCTATCATCACGCGCTACATCCGCCTCAAGGCCACGCGCATGATCAACGCCGGCGAACCAATGGGATTTGCAGAAATTGCCATCCACTGATAATTCGCGAAACAAACCTCTGATAATATTTCAGCCCAGTCTTCAGCCAAAGACTGGGCTGATTCATTTATATAGATAAGCGAAAACGGAAAGGAACGCCACCCTGCGGCGAAGCACTGTAGCTCACTTTGCTCGCAAAGTGAGGGCCACGAACACGTAGCAAACATTTGAGGCGCCAGCCACATTCTCTCCCCCGTTCTCCCCACTCCCTCAACCCACTCCTAAAGCTTGTCAGCGAACGTGGGAGCAGACGCATCCGAATCTGGGAGCAGACGCGACCGAATCTGGGAGTAGAGGCGATTGCGTCTGCTCCCAGAGGCGCTGACAAATATAAGTCCTCCAACGAAAGACATTAAGAGTGAACTTGATGTTACGGCAACAAACGGCCCCCACCTGCACTTAATCTCCAAATATATCCTCCCTCAACCACCCTAATACTTTTTTATAAAAACGCTCAAAGGCGGATGCTCAAGACTTTCCATCTTGAACATCCGCCTTTGAAGTACATCGAACGGCATTGCCGGCTATGAATTTCTTTGTCGGCAACCTATCAGCTTCGTCTCGGCAGCCACATCGAGGGTATTTCTTTACGATTTTTTGAATTGGCATTGGTGATGTCAACCAATATCAGATACCACTGTTCTTTTCCACGGCGTTCTCCAGATATATAGTACACTTTATCGGGTTGGGAGCGCAGTATCAAATACTGGTCTAAGAATTGGAACACCTTGTCGTTTGCCACACAATCTCGATGGTGCATCGGGATGCCTGCCATATCTCTGTTTTTATAGAAATAGTAGTTATAGCCAACTCTCAGCATGTCCATGAATCCCATTTTCTCCACCACCGGACGCTCATCAAACTCCTGCATGGTGTACAGATTTACCCATGTGGTTTTGTCTTCTCCGGAGAACACGACCTCTGCGATATTGTCATCTGAGAGTTTAACGCGCTTCAATCCTTCCAGAATGATATGGTGGTCATTATTACTGATGGCATATTCGCCCGTCAGATAATGCTCACAGACGTATGCGTCCTTACTGTTGTATTCCTTTCCTCTGTTCCTGTTGATAGCGTAATAGGCGTATGTCACAAGACATTCTTCTCCATTGATGGTTTTATAGATGCTGAAGCTCTCCTGCTTGCGCTTCTTACCTGTGATATATACTCTATCATAGGTTGTCACCTCCTGCATCGAACCTTGCGCATTATCCATATAGAGATATTGCTCCTTGGTGCCGACAGCCAGTGGCGACCACGGGTCTTTTCGTCCTACGTACACAATGGCCTCTGTGTTATTGTTCAGCAGATAGTACTTTGTTATGTCATCTTCTGTCTGACTGACTAACTGCCAGTTAAAACGCATATCATCGTAGGTCTTATATATCCCATGCATATTGTCACCTATACGGATATAATTTCCATCCTTTATATCACCAAATTTTGCTTTTCGCATAATGTAATCAGATAATCGAAATAATCTAAAATGGCAGTTCTCTTCTTGGAAATCTTTCGTCTGCATGGTGTCTGCACTTAGCAGCTTATTTAGGGCTATTCAGTTAATGCCATCTTCTCAGAAAGCCATTTGATTCGATGTTACAAAATAATATTTACATTGAAATTCAATTAGTTATATATTTTCTAAATAGCCCTATGTTAGCTACAATATTGGACAAATAGTCAAATAATTCATCACCTTCATTTAGTAGATATATGCCGCTTCTTTCGTTTATTTGTACATCATGATAAAATGCACGCCAATCACAATATCGTGCATCAATCCACTCACGAATATAGTCATTCAATTATTTTTCCTTATCCACAGTATTCATTATGATTTTTACTACTCAACCTCAGAATTTACCAACTCCAAATAATTTGCACATCTATGTTTATCCAAAAAAAGTACGACATTTATAGTATCATTTCCTTTCACACCTCTATATTTGATTCCCATTATGAATTTCGTAAGTAGGTAGATTGTTGGGATTACAGTTAGCCATAAAGACAATCACCATATTTTTAGTATGTTTCGCTACAAAAATCTGAATTTGCTAATTCCATCATAACTCTTTCATCACTTCCTCCACCTCTTCCAAAGGCACATTCAGCATACGCGACACATAAAGCGGAGTAATTTCATCCATCCTACCTGATTGACGTTCCATGCCAATCAAATACTCGATATTCTTTCTAAGGTCGCCAAAACTGTTGGAGAATGTAGGAGCTGTTTTGTCTTCCGCTACCTTTGCCTTGAAAGCATCAAATGTTTCACTTCCATCCTCGCCATACTTTCCGTCCTTTGCCTCATAAATGACAGATGGTTCCAATACTTCCACAGTATGCCATGTACCAGGAGGTATCACACATCCATAATTCCCAATGGTAGGGTCAAGATGGATGCGCTCTTTCTCGTTGCCACTTTCATCATAAATAACTTCTACAAGTTTACCACACAACAGCAATACATTCTCATTGCTATTTGGATGTCTATGAATGGGAACAACGGTTCCTGGCAGCAATGCATTCAGAATACGTTGCGAGTTGTCATCCGATGTTGTACGTAAGTCGTAGCTCTGACGCAAGCGCGGATTCTCTACAGCCTGTTCAAAGAGCTTGCCTAAAAATTCTTTGTTTATTTCCATTATCGTTAGTCATTAGGTAATCTGTTCGCTTTACGAGGTACAAAAAGGAAAGAACAGAATTGCCAAAGCAGTGAGAGCAAACCAAACTTGTTTGAGGTTTGCCGAGTCGTGATGGCATTCGATGAAATCAATTTCCAAATTGCTTCTATAAAGTTTCTCATCATGCGTATAGTTTTTATACGAATGAGCGATTAACAGACATCTGTGCAGCCTGCACATCGCATCCATTAATCGCTCACCAATCTATTACTTATCTTACGATTGCTTCTTTGATGCTCTCTACGATATACTTCACATCATCATCCGTGACATACGGACCTGCTGGCAGACAGAAGCCAACCTTGAAGAGTTCTTCTTCAATCCCATTGGTATATACAGGAGCATCCTCATACACGGGTTGTTTGTGCATCGGTTTCCATACAGGGCGGCACTCAATCTTCTTACCAAGCATGAACACACGCAATGCCTCCACGTTTTCGTTAGGCTGACAGTCGGTAGTAGCAGAGTCTACGGCGTGGATTACACCTGCAGCACCACCTACGGCAGTCTTAATAACTTCCTTGTAGGCATTCTCCTGACCTTGTATCTTCACATCCGCATCCAAAGTGGCAGCGCAAAGCCAGAAGTTGGCATCATAGCGTTTGTCGGCAGGTTGCTTGTGGATATGTACACCTGGTACGTCCTTTAAAAGTTCCTCATAGAGTGATTGCACATGTTTATGATGGGCAATATGGTCATTGAGGACAGTCATCTGACCGCGACCGATACCAGCACACACGTTCGACATACGATAGTTGTAGCCGATAGCCGTATGCTGGTAGTAAGGATAAGCATCGCGAGCCTGTGTAGCATACCACATCACATTGTTTGCGTCTTCTGCACTGCGACAAATTAGTGCACCGCCTCCCGAAGTAGTAATCATCTTGTTGCCGTTGAACGACAGCACACCATATTTGCCGAATGTACCCAACACTTGTCCATCAAAGCGTGATCCCATACCCTCGGCTGCATCCTCTACCACTGGAATACCATACTTGTCGGCAATAGCCATAATCTCATCAATGCGGTAAGGCATACCATACAGAGCTACAGGCACTATAGCCTTAGGATATTTGCCTGTCTTCTCCTTACGGTCGAGGATAGCCTTCTCCAACAAAACAGGATCCATGTTCCATGTTTCACCCTCAGAACCTACGAACACTGGCTTGGCACCAAGATAAGTGATAGGATGACTCGAAGCGCAAAATGTAAAGCTCTGCACCAGCACCTCATCGCCAGCCTTCACGCCACAGCCTATCAGCGCCAGGTGTACCGCGGCCGTACCAGCCGAGAGGCACACCACCTTGCGGTCAAGAGCCTCAGAGCCATCGCTCTTACTGTTGGCAAACTCCTCCAAATCTTTCTCAAACGCATTCACATTAGGCCCCATCGGCACCACCCAATTGGAGTCGAAAGCCTCCTTCACATATTTCTGTTCCAAACCAGCCTCACTCATGTGGGCAAGGCACAAGTAAATAGTTTTCCTTTCCATAATAGAAATTAATTAAAGTTTTTCCACTGATTATTATATTGTTGAACGTTTCAAACAAAAGATTATCACACTATTAAAGAGTCCTTGCGCTTTGCGTATTGCGCTATTTCATGCATATGCAATAATTCCCTCCAAAACTGTTAATGGAGAGATATTACTATGAGTACAAAGCATTACGATGATATAGATAAGAATCTACGGAAGAATACCAAAGAGGACTATTCTGCAAGAAGATTATAACTGTAGATAAATAATGCCAGGATGCAATGCGGATGCAGCAGAACGCAAGAAAAATAGTAAAAGACTGACATTTGTAAGAGCTTATAGAGCAAATAACCTATTAGTAAAACGTCTGTCTATGAAACTCTACATGAAAAATACCACTTATATATCACTAACAAGATAAGGTGACAGATGGATATGATAAACACGCTAATGATTATCCTTGGCATTGACGCCATACTCCTGACGCAGTTCTGCCAGATCATCCATCACAAACGTTTTAGAATACTTCGGTAGTCGATAATGACGTTTGACCTCGAAATTTAGTTCATTAGGAAAACCGAAGCCTACACGATAGTAAGCATCAAAGATCTCACCCATTTCGGGAGTAGTAATGACCGTAGAGTCAACATCAGCAAACTTCTTGAACTGGTCTCTATCACAAAGATAAAGGCCCGCAAGTTCCAATTCATCAAAACATTTTACATGCTCCTGATAGCGTTCTCGATAATCAAGATATTCGACGAATCGATGTGGAGCAACACCTTTCCACAACCGTTTCATTAGAATCAAAATTATTTCCAAATCATCGACACATATAGACAAGGGGTATAGGTCGTCAGGCTGCTTGTTGAGCAACTGAGACAAATCCGTTTGAATAGGCCCATAGTTGTAATCTGTCACCACCACAGACCACACATCACCTATCTCTTGGGGCGCGACATGACACAACAATTTGCCAATGTGCTTTGCATCATATAGATCAACAGCGTTGCCACTACAGAGAGCATCTTCTATACGTTTACATTGGTCATAGCCGTATTGGACAGCCTTAGCAAAATCTGTTTTTATACGATCATAGCCCCGCTCTGCATCCCTGAAGGGGGCACGGAAACCACAATTTTTGCATTCCACAACAATCCAGGTGGTGCCAAACTTGATCAACAAATCATTCTCGCATACTCTATCTATCGTATAACTCGAATAAAAACGCGTTTTGCTCGGAAAGAATCGCTGGAAGACGTCCAACACCTTGGCCTCAAACGCCTCACCTTTCCTTTCATTATATTTGCTTACCTTCCTTTGCAATTCTGACGACAGCCGATAATACAACGCTTCTATAAGAAATTTAGTGATGGGGCAAATATATCTATCACCCACTTTGAACAGCGGCATCTCTTCCGAGAGACGCTTATCTGCATAATATACAGTCCCTGCATCTATCGCCCGCCGAGGGTCATAAAGAAGAAAATTAATTATATGTTGCAGACAACCTCGGTCAATGTCTACACTTTCCACTTCTTCCCTGTCGTGCATACATATCTCTCCTGGATTAATCAGAAGGAAATCAAACGCACCTTTCAATTCAGGCTGATTTGCCCAATCCCTGGGATCAATTCCTCGATCAATGTATCCAGATACAAGTTTAGTCCATTCTTCGGGATGCTGACTATAATAGTGATACTTGCTTCCTTTATATAAAGTTTCTGTATATTTCCTGTTGTTCAGATCACGAACATGCAGCACAAACTTTACGGCATCATCAACTCCAAATCCAAATTGATTTCGTATCACATCGTCATAAGGTTTGCAGCTACGCATCAACCTATCAAGCGTCTGTTCCTCATAGCACAACTTGCCATTGCTGAAATAGAAAAGGAACGAAGACAGTTGGACTTCGAGTTTCTCGTCTCGCTCATCATGAAAGACATCTCCGCCATTCGGAAGCCCTACTGCCTTGAAATAAGCCATTTCCATCTCATCCAGCAACTGCGAGATTACATCCCATTTGGCATCGGTTATATCCTCTATCCCATCTCTGTCCGCAATAGAATAATAGACATCTATCAGATAGAGCGCCTGTTTCATGGGCGACTCCACATTTATATATAGTTCGGAAGACTTTCGGCAATCAAGTTCCACAATCAATCTCATCGCATGCGTAAGCAGAGAGAGTTCATTTATTGTGACCAATTCGCGCTTCAGGTCATCAATAATCTCTTCTTGCGAACGATTGTTCTTTCGCAACCTCTCCATCTTCTTCAGAGCTCTTTCAAAGTCAAAGCTATTTGTGCGCATAGATATATGAGATTAATATATAATACCTCTTGCCGCCGTCGTATTACCGTAAAACCAAGAGGAGCAAATTCTCAACAAATTTACGATTATTCCAACTATCCACAAAGCAATCATCCACATTTCTTTTTGTGAACCCAAATAATAGTAATGGACAGACATTTTGGCTATACCAGGCTATTCTTCTTAGACGCCAGCGTCGTTGCTGTTATGCGACAAAATGATTATGGTAAGAAAGCATTCACACTTCCTCCCCGGCAAACTTCACCTTAAAACCGAGCACTGTAGCAAATATCATTTCTATATCCTTCCAGAACGAGTAGTGACGATAATAGTAACAATTCAGGCGAACTTTATCTGGATAGATTACGTTATCGTTATACTCCGTAGCAATCTCCTGCATCGGGCGTTTGTCACCTTCTGCCTGACACTTAGCCACGTATTTCGAAATCATCTCATCCTCCAATCGATACTTCAGAGTAGCTGGTCCTGTAATGCCTGGACGCAACTTCAACACATCTCGGTCGTCACCTTGCAATTTGTCTGCATATCCAGGCACATCAGGACGCGGACCCACAAAACTCATGTTACCTATAAGCACATCCCACAGCTCTGGCAACTCATCAATCTTATAATGGCGCAGTTTAGCCCCAAACGGAGTAATTCTGCTATCACCAGCTACTGACACAGAAGAGCCACTATGCTTCACCGTCATAGAGCGGAACTTATGGCAAGTAAACAACTTGCCATCTTTACCCACCCGCTTCTGACAAAAGAATGCCGGTCCTCCCTGCATCTTCTTGTGGATTAAAAACGCTACTATGGGGAATATCCACCAAATTAAAAGCAATCCCAAAAAGGATGCAACAATATCAAAGAGTCTTTTGAAAAACATATTATTCTTATTGTTTGATGCCTAAATATGTCCTTTGTTTTTTCTCCATGCCCACGTACACATCCTTGTAAAAGGTGAAAAAAAAGTTTCTTGAGGATAATATTTGAACAAACGAAAAGTATGAAGATTAATCAATACAAATTGTTTTATCTTTGAAGCATTACGCATAGAGGCTAGGCGTTTATCATAATGTCCCATGTTGCCTGCTATCATAATTTCATTTAAAATAAACATTCCATGTTTTTTATTAGGAACGCAGAGCATTCTTTCTTCTGGAAGCGCAAAAACTTCTTTTAAGACCCACATTAAATCAGCAGTGAATTCATCAATATGTAGGGAGCGTATAGATTTCATGGTCTTTGACTTCAACTGGTCACTTATGGTTTCAGAGCGAAGTAACATGTAATAGTCCATTATTTGTCTTAACCCAATTCCCTCACCAAAAATGTGTCGAAAGGTATGAATGAGCAGATAAATAAGATTAAATTCAAAAGTTGGCACACAAAGCTCATTTTTGTTTATATTTATAAATTGCCTATTTTCTTGTTCATCCATCCATTTTTGTAGGCGTCTGTTGGCAAACGGATTTCTCAACATTGTCGGTAGATAATGTACTTCAACTTCTGCATCATCAAAGAACTTAAAATCGGCATGTTGTTCTGTTACCATAACGTGCTGCTTATTTTTTTTAGCCAACAACTTCAGCGAACGAAGTCCACCTTTCACCCAAATATCAATATCACCTGGCTGACGAAGGCGAGAAAGCTCGATTGAATAAATTGAAGCTACTCCTTGTCCTTTTAAAATACAACTGTTGAATCCTTCTTCATTCAATCGACGCTGTAATTGCAAGCATCTTTGGTTCATGATTTCGTTTCGCTTTTGAACGCTTACAGTTTCCCCCAACCACTTCATCTTTAGTTGCAATGGTAAATTAATCAACTGCTCCGCTGGTAGTTGCTTGATTCCATAAAAACAAGTACCAATCAGCGCTTGGTTTTGTGCCATTAAATAAAGTCCTTTCCATTCTTTATCGGATGGAAGTAAAGAAAGTTTGCAACATGAGCCAACTGAAACTCTAATGAGTTCAAAAAACAAAGTTCGTATAGAGAGGCTTTCTAATGAATCTAAAGCAAATGTAGAGTATTTCATTTAGCTTTTTTTGTTGTATTACCTGAACACTTTATAAGCAATCTTCTTAACCCACGGAGGCGAAACCAACATGCAGAACATCATATATCCGAACACTGTTGCTCCGAAGCCATATCCAAGAGTCTTGTTGATGATTTTACGGTCGTGCAATTGCTTCTTTGCAAATGCCCAACCGTTACGACGTTTCTTGAACAATGAGTTGGTAAAACGGAAACGCAACACTACATCCGGCAAGTTGGCATGTTTTGTTCCTGCCTTCATACCGTCAAGCCAAAGCATAGTGTCTTGGTTCTGTCTGTACTCTGGGCGATACTTGCATCCAGCCTTGTCAAAGAAGCTCTTGCGGAACATCACAGCAGGATGGGCATGAGGATTTCTGCGTGCAAAGAAATTATAGCAATCATCCGATGTCAACGGATAAACAATTGTCTTTCCCCTACTCTCGCTATTCTCGTCAATCTCCTCAATGGCTCCACCAACAACATCTATTTCAGGATGTTGTTGCAGATAAGCCATCTGTTTTTCAAATCGCTCAGGCATCGAGATGTCATCGGCATCCATTCGGGCAATATACTTATAACCATCCTTAAAACAGATGTCAAGCAAATCGTTCAGCACAATGGCAAGACCGCGATTTTCCTTAAACCATTCCACGGTCACGCGCTCATCCTGCTCATACATTTTCAAACACTCTTCCAAATCCTTGCCTACAGGACCATCCACCCCAATAAAGAGGTGAATGTCCTTGTATGTCTGATTTAGAATACTGTCAAACGACAGTTTTATATACTGAACTTTATCGTTCTTGTATACAGGTAAAATTACTGCTATTTTTTTCATCTTAATCTAATTTTACATAATATAATCCTCTATGTCCTTCAAAGACACTGTCAAAGCATATAGCCTTTCCGTCTTGTCGCCAACGTGGATGAAGGTCACATCGAGTGTCATTATCATACTTGAATGGAGAGAACACCCTTGCCAACACCTTTACGCTCTCTCCCTTCGTGTCCGTATCAAGTCCTATCTTAACCTCTTGAATACGCGAACGGCTTGGATAGGTGTCAAACACTACAAGATTGTTGTCGGTAGGACAATAACTCGGATGACCGTCATTGCTTAACTGAGGCCAGATATGGGTCCATTCTTGTGTCTTGTCTTTCATCAGATAGTAGCCAGGACCAAATTCCTTTTTTCTTTCAAAAGCAATTATTTCCTCGTCATTCTTCCAATAGCAATGGCTCACCATGTCGTCGTCGCTCAATACATACATGTCTGAGCCATCGACATTACATGTTACTAAACGGGTATACTTTCTTTGACCACAGAACCAACGATACAACACCATGAATCGCTTTCCGTTTGGCGAAAGCATCAAATGGTTCACCTTATGCACACTTCCCTCCTCCTTCATTTCGTGTCGAGGTTCAAAGTTTGCGAAGTCAGTATACTTCAACAAATCTGTTGTTTTTCCCGTTTCAATGTCTATCTTCCATACGGCAGTAGCATTAGGCAAAGCCACACCCTTTGTTTTCTCTGGCAGTCCGGCATATCCATACCCCAATCGCAGACTATGCAGACGAGAAAAATCCAAACTCAAACCTGTCTTGCCATCAGTAGAAACAGTATAACAAGGCATAGGCAGAACTCGCTCTTCCATTGTCTCCACGTTAAGTATTACTGAGCAATACTTTCCATCACGCATATCATTATACAATATGCGAGACTTGAAATCTGGTCCCAACCATTGTGCCATACATCCTTGCTGCACATTCCAAGTATGCGTAGTTGCTATATGCTTTACCTTATTGCCGTCCTTAGTGTCGATAAGCAGGATATCTGCTGTACCCAAAGGGTCTGGCTCACTCCATGTGTCCTTAGCCCTCATGCAAATCATATATCGCATAGTGGCATCCCATGGCGACTTGTCGTAGTAACCAAAGAAATATTCATGCGAAGGGTCGTCAGGCGACACCTTCACAATGTTGCCCTCCGACTTTATCTTCTTACTCACAGCATAACAACCCAACTGGTATGCACGCTTGATATATTTCTTAACACCAGGAACTTTATTCAACTGGTAGTTTACTTTCTGCTCTAAACTCATTGTTTTGACTTCTTTTATTCAATTAGACGTTCCTTTTTATGCACCCTTTTTTATCATCTGCGAATGTAAGTATGCTATCAATTTAATTCCTGGCACAAAATGCCACTGGGCAAATTTCAAGAATGCCATTTTAGGCTTGCCAAGATATTTTATAATCTCACATTTCCACCACTCTGGATACTTTTTCTCGTACTCTTTTATATAATTAAGTATTGTAGTATTATCCTTTCCAGACTTACACATCATCAAAAGAGCACCATACAGAATGTCTGTTACCGACTTATTCTTCATCTCAAGAGGATACTTCTTCAAGAACTTGTCCTCAAGTATTGCAAAAGCATTTACCATATCACTATGGTCCATTTTTGCATTGTTAGACAAAGACGTAGGACGTTGGCGATAGAAATAAAGAGGTTCGTTCAAATAGTAAGCATTGCCACATGCAGCAATAGCCTGACAGACGTATGCCACATCTTCACATCTACGAACTAAGGGATAACGAACGTCTTTGCAGAGTTCACGTTTGTATACTTTACCAACTGTATGATTACGAACAGATATTATACAATCTGATACGCTCTTTCTACCAGGCTTGTTTATATACATCGAACGGGCTATGCCTACCTCTCCATCAAACCATGTATTGTAGTCATAAATTACGCAATTGACATTTTCTTTCTTGATAACTGCATCTATCTTCTCAAGAAAATCTCTTGCCACCCAATCGTCATTATCCACAAATGTTATCCACTCGCCTTTAGCAGCCTCAATGCCCATATTACGTGCATTACCAGGTCCGCTATTTTTCTCGGCTTGAAGAAGGGTTATATGTAAAGGACATTGCCTAACATACTCTTGCAATTTCTTCCAAGATCCGTCTGTAGAACAGTCATCAACAATGACCACTTCAAAGTCCTTAACCGTCTGATTCAACAAAGAATCAAAATATTTGTCCATCAGTTCAAATGAGTTAAACTGAGGAGTAATGATAGAGTATTTTGCCATACTTCCAATTTTGAAAAAAATACGACTGGAAGCACAGCTTTGTATTTTTACTTTCTCATAGCCTTAAGCTTTGCCAATACCCAAATCAATAAATAAAAACCGTGTTGCAGCAACCATCCCACAATGCGGGCCTTGCCACTCATATTGTTTTTATCTATTGGATATTTTTTGTCTATTACCTCGCTCAAACATCTTCTACATCTCTTTACTTCGGTAAGATATGAAGAAAACGGATAGTTATTGGCAAGACAATTGGCAGAAACTGCTGATGCCGTGAGAAGAAAAGCATTGATGGTGTTAGCGAACTTAGGATATAAATCCATTTCCTGTACTTTATCTTTCATTGCTAAAGCCACTCCTCCCCAAGGATCATCCACCTTTAAATGAGACTGGCTGTCACCTCTTTGCACATAGTTATAAAGAGGCTTATCAATGAACGCTACAGACTTTGCATACCACAATACTTGAAAACTGTACAGTGCTTCCTCGCCGATTTTATGTTTTGTATACTTTACATTATTTTCTCGTAAAATATTAATTTTTAAGGCCTTTCTTACCCCCCCCCAATCAATTTTGCCAGTCATCTGACGACGCAAAATTGTCTCTATTGAGAGATTTTTGTTCTTAGCTATAAAATCCTCCTTAAGCACACGTCCATCCTCATCAACGTCACGAACGTTGATAAAAACAACATCTTCATCATGCTCCGAAAGGAGTAGAAAATAATCTTTTTCTATATAGTCATCTGAATCGATGAAAACAACATAATTACCCGAAGCCCTTGCTATTCCCGTATTACGGGCAATACCAGGACCTGCATTTTTCTTGGTGTATCACGCTGATACGGTCGTCCACATCTGCATATTTCTGACAAATCTCCAGACTTTTGTCTTTAGACCCATCGTCAACGAGAATCATCTGCCATTTGCAATAAGTTTGATCTAACACACTCTCTATGCAACGACTGACATAATTCTCTGCATTGTATACGGGAACAATTACTGAAATAGTAGGAGCCATTTTATTTTTTCTTTTTTAATTCTATAGAAACCTTTCCATATAATGCCAAATATAATATTGGCAATGGCATACGTTTTATTATAGCCATCATTATTCTTTGATAAGGACGCAATATGCTAGGTTCTGCAACATGGCGTATACCAGTCTTATCAATTGCTTGACTTAACCATTTTTTTCTTTGTTTACTGTCAAAATTCATTTTAGGAGAGAAAGATAACTCCAATGACTTTATAACATTACAGATATATTCTTTTGAAATAAGTTCATGTGTAATCTTATCATTTTTATTCCATATCAAGATTGTTTCCTTACGCACTTCATTCAAACCTATAACTGCATCAATATAATCCACTGGATATTTCTTCCATTCAAGCGTTAAGTCATTTGTATAGTATGTATAAAGTACATCACTTATAAAGTGCACACGTTTAACATAACACATATAACGTCCTATAAATCCTTCATCTTGATGGCGTCTCAAAGAAGGATATCTAACACCATTTTTACGAATAACGTCCAAATCAAAAAATTTGTTCCAAGGAGCACCTTGTATTCCATATTTGGACATTGTTGTCATATAATCTTTATAATCCGCACGGATTTCACTTCCGTCTTTAAATAAGTCCGGATATTGTTTAACAGATGTTGTGATACCTTTAGTATTGACATTTCGAAATCCAAAAACAACCAAATCTGCCTCATTCTCCTGTATAGACCTAACAAGAATTGTTAATGTATTCGGTTCAATATAATCATCTGCATCAGGAAAATATATATACTTTCCTTTTGCACAATCAATACCAGAATTCCGAGCAGGTCCAGATCCCCTATTTTCTGTATGTACAACTTTTACGATCGGTGATGTCAATGCTATTCTATTGCATACTTCAAGACTATTATCTAGCGAGCCATCATCAACTAAAATAACTTCAAAGTTAGAATAGTCTTGGCAAAGTAACGACTTAACACACAATTCTATTTTATCACCCATATTATAAATGGGGACAACAACACTTACAAGTGGGTTATTCATTTTCGTATTTTTTTTTGACAAACTTCTCAGGATGCTTTATCATCATTTCTTTTACCTCATAGCGACTCATTGCCATATCCTGAGTTTTTTTTATAAATGAGTCCCATGTTCCTATTTTTTTAGCAGGATTACCACCTATAATAATCCTTTCTTCATCAAAACTATTGCAAACAACACTACCAGAAGCTACTATTATGTTATTGGCAAGGGTAACTCCATACATAATAGTAGACCTTTGACCAATAAAACAGTTATCTCCGATGACAACATAACCAAATAAATTATAACATGAAGGACTCACCTTCATTATACTATTATCATGAGTTACAAACTGTACGTCTTCTGCAACTGTAACATTATTTCCAATACGTATCAAGAAACTTTCTGGGGTACAAATATTCGCAACAATATTCCCCCCCCCACCGATTTGTATACCTTGCCGTCTCAGAAAATTATGCTTGATTTCATTATTATGAAATACTTTTGAAAGAAGTTTAAAAAACAAATATTGTAGTCGTTTCATATTTATTATTTTAAAGATAAAACAATTTCTGATTTGAAATTTTTCAGAACACATGGATACTCTAATGTCGACACAAATTGATTTATATCGTTTTTAAACACTACAGGATCTGTATTTTTTGCCTTAACAAGAGCATTTTGTATAGAAACTGGACTTTTAATGTCATACAAAATGCCTACACCATATTTATTAACCATTGTTTTATAAGGGTCGTAATCAGGCGCAATTATAGGCTTACATGCAAGAAGAGCTTCAGACATTGTACCATTAGTTACAGACGACAACTGTTTCTCGTCACAAAGTAAAAGATAGTCACAAGTACTTATAAGCAAATTATACTCTTCATCTGACAAACGCCTATCTATACGCTTAATATTATTATGCCCATCTATCAATTCTGCAATTCGTTTGCTATAACCATGCTCTTCTGAAGCTTTTCCTGCTATTGTAAACAATATGTTTATATCGTCCAATTCATTCAAAGCTTGTATACATAAATCTACACGTTTTTGAGGGCGCAAAGAACCAATACATAATATATTGCATTTCCCATCTTGTTCTCTTTTCTCATTTTCTACACTTTTACCTGTATATTCATCTATCATACGCTCTGGTCTGAGAACTAATTGCCATGGTTGAAAACCAAGCTCAAGAAATTCCTTCCTAATAATTTCATCAGATACAAACAAACGAACATTACTACTATGTAGATAATAATTAGAGATTATTTTTGAACTCAATGCCTCATATTTAAGATGCAATCTCTTGTAATACGTTAAATAATAACTTCTTAGACCCCAGAAAAAAACAGTTTTGTCTTTAGGTATTTTCTTCAACCACATAAACGGCATTCCTATCATCATTGTACCAGCATAAAGATACTTTGTAATAGGAGCCAATTCATCAATGACTTTACATAAATACCTATCAATTATATATCTATTTTTTAGATTTTCATAATAGCGCCCAACAGAAGTACGTGCTGAACTGGAACGTAACGAAGCCTTACATTTTGCATTAACTTTAACATGTAGGATTCCTTCTACCTTACAGTATTCTGCCTCATGAAAAACATCTGCAATCGCAACATGATAACCGCTATCACGCAATAGACGAGCTATATTACACAAATCCGTACAATGATTAATACTATTATACAGAGTTTCAAAAAGTATAAAATCGTACATTATCAGTTTTGAATATAAAGTTTATTATTAAAATATAGTATTGCAGTTATAACATATATGTAAAACATAGCAAAATGAATAACTGAGCAATGAAAAGGTCTTTGAAGATAACCAGCAAAAAGAATAGTGGAAGCAAACAAAAACTTTTTACGAGATTTCCGACCTCTTGCTACAACAATAAGTGGAAAATATATTAAAAACATCCCGACTATACCATCAGAGGCCAACAATTCATATTCATTATCACCCATATATTCGCCACTTCTAATATTTGTTTGTCCAACTCCAATAACTGGACTACTTTCAAAAACTTTTTTAGCTCTTTCAGCCAACAATGAACGTTCTGATTCTATTGTCACACTACCTTTATTAACCTCAAAACGTCCTATTGTTAATTGATAAAGTGTGGACCCACTATTATTATTTACATATATAAAAAATCCGACAAGTAATGTCACTATAAATATTATATAAAATACATTTTTCTTTAAGTTTGAACCATAATATAATAATACGTACAATAAAACTTGAATATAATATGCAACCGATAATGTAAACAATAAACAAAATATTAATATTGCTTCTACCTTTTTATTGTCAATAAAAGTTTTATTTAAAATCAATGCATAAATACCCCAAAAGGCTAATGATCCAGGCTCATCAAAATAACCAGCAACTCTTATAACATTATCAACAACAGCATTTGAACAAGTCAGACCATAACAATAAGCTATTCTTCCATCTGTATTCTCAAAAGGAAAAATAGGGGATAATTGTCCAATGAAAAATAAAATAAAAGCTACTACTCCTAGAATGCATTGCAAAGACAACAAATAGTTATTAAATTTAATATATTCAAGAAGTGTACCAGCATTATACAAACATAAAAGAAGTAAATAAACTATTATCAAAAAATAGCACCTTACAAAATCAAGCTTGTCATTATGAATTATTCCAAGTAGAAAATATCCTACAAATTGTATAATTACAATTTTATTTATTTTTGATGGAAACGTAATAAATTTCTTTCTAGCAGTAATGGCTATTAAAAATGTTGCACACAATATTGTACCATTTAACAGTATAGGATTTGGCATTGCTATAAATTGACTAAACACATATGGATAACTTGCTAAAAGTGCCATTGTGAAAAGAATTACAAGTAATACCTGTCTTATATTATTTGTCAGTGTATTCATTAAAGTCTAATATTATTTCTTGATAGGTTTTTAATAAATTTTCAACAATCCCACTCCTGTCATGTCGCAATAATGCTACATGTTTAGCGTTTAATGAAATATTATTCAATTCGTCATCCAACATATATTTACCAGCAATAATGTTGCTCAATTGTTCAAAATCACCATCATCAAACAAATATCCAGTAAATCCATCTATAACGAGTGATGGAATACCTCCTATGAAAGTAGAAACGGTAGGTGTTCCTACTATTTGTGCTTCACATAAGGAATTAGGGCTATTATCTACATGCGATGGATGAACATAAAATGTAGCTCTTGAAAGTTCCTTAGCCAGTTCTGATGCTGTTTTCTTTCCATTAAATCGTACATTGTTTTCATTAAAACTATATCCCAAAATTTCTTCTACTATTTTTATGATAGGAGCATTAGCAGAAATACCATAAACATCCCACACAAAAGAGAAACCTTTCTTTGTCAAACTATGCGCTGCTAAAAGAATTGTATCAAATCCTTTATACAACTCCCCATTATTTATAGAAACCAAACGTAAACCTTCTTTTTTATTCCATGTTTGCTCGTAGAAGTCAGACCTAATTACCTCATTACAGACATAATATTTACGATTAGGGGAATTTTTAAGACTCATATCCTTATCCCATTGCGTCCTTCCCAAATAATAATGATAACATCTATAATTATCTTTCTCTATCTTAGTAAGATTTCTAAATCTATAGTACTTATCAACAATTGTTTTTCTAAATAATCTCTGTTTGAATGGATAACGACTCCATACATTGTATTTCGTAAATCCTTTTGGAAACCATGCTTTAAGACAAGGTTCGCATATACCTTGAATATGTACAACAACAGGAACTGTTGTTATACATTTCACAATACTCGAAACTATGGTCTCTAATCCAAACATCTGTATAATGTCGGGGTGAAAAGATTCTACATACCTTTTTACAGTATTATCATCTTTTACTAATTGGGCGGAAGTGCAAAAAGTGTGTTTAATCTTTATAAACGGGTTTAGTCTTATTTTTACGGGAAAATAACTTATACCATTTGCACAATAAGGCTCATTTTTACTGTAGGATGGGTATATAATACCAACATCTATACCTTTAATATCCTTCAATAAATCCATTAATGCATTTATCCAACTTCCACCACTATAACCTGGCTCATCGTAGAACAAATGCGAAGTAAACAACACTCGCATAGTATTATTTTTTTATTCAAATAAATTCTTTAGTTTGTCATAATAGTTCACCTTAAAATAAGGAGAAAGACGATTTGTCAATTTTTTATTTATTACAATATTAAACAAGCTGTAAGCATCGTCAAGATCCTCAGCCACATAAACATAATCATCGTATACACCCTTAAACCAATCAGCACCAGTTGTTACTTTGTGGTCTGTAGTTTTAATTATAATTACAGGAGTTCCTGCACAAAGTGAGAAAATAGTACCATGGTATCTATCGGTTATTGTAACTTGAAAATGGGAATAACTTTCTATTTCTCTTTCTATGAAACTTTGTAAATTTGCACGAATTTCTTTAAATGGGCTTTTCCCTTGTGTATCCTTACAAAATACAGAAATGCCATTTGATTCCAATCGGGTTTTCAATGTCTCTATTTCCTCATAACTATACAATTTCTCTCCGTCGTTTCGAGTACAGAGACACACACCATTACGCTTATTATTAAACGATAAAGTTCCAATGAGCGTAGTTACAATATCCGGAAAAGCTTCTACATGAATGTCAGGAAACATTTCCTTTGCTTGCTCATAAGAATATTGGTCACGAGCAAGGAACAACATATTTTTAGCTTGATTGTGATTTTTTGAACAGATTCTACGGTTTTTCTCATGTTGAAAGTAAATGGTCTGAGGCATCATAAGTATTTTTGCTGTCTTCATTTGTTCACAGACCAAACGATGCATTAATGGATGATCACCTCCCAAATCCTGTGTACAATATCCACTTTGAATAACAATTCTATCAATTGTTTCATTGAAAATACTCTTAAACATATCAAAAAAAGCATTAGTAGTAGCAGGATTTGTAATAACCTTACTTTCCATCATAATCATTGCATAATCAGGATAGTTTTCTTTTATCCATTTCTTTATGCAATAATGTTGTCCCATATCTCCAAGGTTTGGTTGTTCTGTAATACCTAAATAGAAGATACGTTTTGTGGATTCCTTACTTTCTTCTCGTACTCTCTCTATTTCACTCAGATTATATCTTTTGGTTTTATATTCCTTATATAAACTCTTAATCGGACGATACGTCCACCACAAATATTTGTAAATAAACTGTCGAATATTCATTTTAGTTTCCTTTTTATATTATGATTTACCTAAAACTTTCTTTATAACCTGTTTTCCAGATTCACCAACAATTGAAGTTACTATTTTAGCCATTTTTCCTTGAGCTGTAGTAATTGAATTTGCAGACAAGAAAGCATCAATAGCATTTCTCTCATCGTCTTCACTTGTAAATACCTCCATCAGTATCGGTTTATCCGAATTCTGAGTAAATACACTTACAGACTTATTGACATCTTCTTTTGTTGTGGCACCAATATACTTAAATCCACAGTTCTCAGCCCACCCTTTGGCAGAACCATTATGTCCATTAGCAGAAATAAAATCATCAACGCTTACATTCGTCTTCCAATTACGCGTCATAATTTTAAATTCAGCTCCACCACAATTATTAATGAGAAGTACACGAACATTATTTTTTATATGGCGTATACCTAATGCATTCATGTCATAGAAGAAAGCTAAATCACCCGTTACAATAAAACAAAGCTCATCCGTATTCATGCTTTCGCCTATCAACATTGAATTACAACCATCAATACCAAATGCTGCCACATTTCCATATCCTTGTATAGACTGATCAAGAGGGAAATAGCTCCAGCATCTCAGACTATTAAGAATAGCAAAGTTCATTATACAATTCTTAGGTACTTTCTGATACATCTGCTGAGCAACATAGAGATTAGATAGTGGCAATTCCACATCATAGTTAATTGTATCATTTAAAGTGCTCCATTCTTCATAATAAGAATGAGTGCTATTTGTATTAACCGCGATTTTTTCGAAGAAGAAATAATCTGGGCACTCAAATATCTTAGTTAACTTTCCATAAGTATCCACAAATGCACCATCCTCAGCAACACGCCAATGCTCTACACCATTCAAATTCTTCAATGCTCCATATATAGAATAATCACCGGTTTGACCTCCTATCGTGATGAGTAGTTCTGGCTTCAATTTAGAAAAGCCTCCGCAAGATACCAACATATTTGCTTGAATACTGTATGTTCCACTGTAATTTGAAAGATGATTTACATAAACTACAGCATTATGCGAATTACAGAAATTGTCAAGTGCTATTTGTTGACGTTTTGTAAAAGGACGATGTTCTCCTATAACTATAAGTACTTTCTTGTCAGCCATTTCTGATGAAGGCCACTCGTCCCATGCCATATAACGTTTTAAGGACCTAACTACGGGAAGTTCTACTTCTTCAAATTGTCCCTGTAGAGAGTCATTAATACGTATATTTAATTGAACTGGTCCAGGATTACCATGCGAAATTTCCAAAATAGCTTCCTTTGCATTATGATAGCATTGAAGACGTGTATTTTCATCTGTAATAGGCGGTAAATCAAATGTCTTTTTAACTGAATCTTTAGGCAAAGAACATTGGTCCGGAGCCTGCATATAGTCTTGATACTGGAATCTCTCCAACTTAGCTGTTGTTATAGCAAGAATCGGAGCGTGCTTATAAAATGCTTCAGTGAGTCCAGGAACATAATTTCTTGTAGCTTGAGCACTTGTGCATGAAACAGCTACAACCTCTCCAGTTTGCAAATAAACGCCAATTGCAAAATATAATGCACTTCTCTCATCTGGTACGGAATAGCACTTAAAAAAAGGATCCTCTTGTACTGCTTGTGATACAGGAATATTTGTACCACCAGGACTAACTACTATTTGACGTATATTATATTGCTTAAGCAAGGAAATAACAATACGAACATTTTCTTGTATTGTATACATATTTTTTATTTTATTAAAACCCATATTTAACATCATCGTATGTAAGATTAGCTGCTCCACCAGTCATGTAGATTAGTTCACCCATAATAGAACGTCCCATACCGCTTACTAAAATAACTGCCATATTAGCTATTTCCGTAGGCATTATGTACCGTCCTAAAGGTATTCTACCTAAATACATATTAGCCTTATCATCCTTTATTAACATAGGTGTTGCAGTTGGACCAGGAGCAATACCATTAACTGTAACTCCTTCTTTTCCTAAAGCCTTTGCTAATCCTAGCGTAAGTCCTCGAACTCCCCATTTGGTTACAGAGTATGCAGAATCAGCTGGGCGTAAAGAAGAAGCAGAAGCAATGTTCAAAATATTCCCTTTAATATTATTTCGAACTAAATACCTTCCAAACATCTGAGAAAGGAAAAATACTCCTTTTAAGTTTGTATCGAGAATTTTATCATATTCTTCTTCTGTAGCATTTGGCATACCCTTTCCATTAACTCCAGCATTATTCACCAGAATATCTATTTGGGGTACATTTGCCTGGTTTAATACACTTAGAAGTTCTCTAAACTTATTGTCAAAAGAGCCTACATTAGTATTATCTAATACAAGACCAAACGATTTTCCTTTGTGCAACTTGGCCAATGCAGCATCTATTCTATCTTGTGAACGACCAGTAATTACAACAGTTCCACCAGCATTAATAAATGCTTTAGCTATTTCAAAACCAATACCGCTAGTACCTCCCGTAATAAGAGCACAACGGCCTTTTAGTAAATCTGACGATGCAAGTGAAACAACACTTACATTAACAATATGATTTGGTACACCCGAAATCATATATTGAAAACCTCTATAAAAAAAACGTAGAGTAGACTTTATTGGATTCATTTATATATTTTCTTTATTATTCCTTTTACTTTACTATTTATAAAATAGCGTTCATTAGATGTCAAGCCAAACATTTCTATACAAAATATAGATGACAAAGGACTTGCTATAATAACAACAATTAACCTAACAAAGCCTGCTTCCATTTGCATGTGAAGCCAAGTTGGCACAATGAAAGAAAAAAGCGTTACTATTGATATCGGAAATACAACATTTTTCACAAATATCCAAGGTGTAAAATTCAACATTCGTTTCATAAGACACAAACGTATTATATCTACTCCCAAATATACTAAGATAAATGCAAAATAAGCTGCTTCTGCAGGAAGTCCTAAAGAGAAAGCCAACCATGTGAGTGGAAAGACTAAACATCCTATGGTTGTTAGTATAAGGACATACCTTTTTATATTACCAGTCGCCATACATGCAACATATCCTGTATTTCCCAACATAGACACCATTGAACCTATCATTGTAAGACGAAGAAAAACAACAGTATTATCTGGAACAATCTTTAACCAAAGCCGTAAAATATATTCTGTTTCAAGATATACGGGCAGAGTAAATAAAAGTACCAAATAAAAAGAAAACTTTGCACCTCTACATATTAAGTTATTCATGTTTTCATATTCACCTGCAGCATAGCTTTTGGTTATCTGAGGATTAAGAGCAGTCATAAAGTTATTCACAAATTGCATAATAGCAGCATCTACCTGCGTTGCAATTCCTCGAGCAGCATTTAAAGTTAATCCAAAGAAACTATTTATAAGCAAGGTCACACCTTGAGTATTGAATATATAACAAGTATTGGTAAAGAAATTCCAACCTGCAAAACTTGTCATTTCTTTTGTCAATGCCTTGTCTATGACAAAATGATATGTAGCCTCTTTAAAATGTCGTTTACAATAAAAGCCATATACCAAACGTATCAATACAGCAACCACAACTAAAAGTAAGGCGTAAGCAATTAGTTTGTCAATCGGAGATATCCATAATAAATATACAACAAACAACTTAAGTGTAACTTCCAAAAGACTTACATAAGCAAAAGCCGACATCTTTTCATGAGCTATTATACAAGCATTATATGGTACACTTACGAGATTGACACAGAATGTAAGTAAGGAGCATTGTAGCACCCAAATTGCTGCATTAATCCTTTCCAAAGGTATTGTCATTTTATTAAAAATGTACCAAAGCCCTACTACTTCTCCTAAAACAGCTATCAATACTGCTATAACAATCTGAATATTTACACTCGTTGAAAATATAATTGACAACCTTTTCAAATCATTACCTTTTCCCAGTTCGAATGTAATATACCTACTAATACTTGATGATAATGCTCCTGAAATTACAGCAAACATTGCCACCATTCCACCCACTACATTATATATACCAAAATTCTCAACGCCTAAAGTATTAAGTACAACTCGACTGGTGAATAACGACATTACCATTACAAGAATCGTTCTCATATACAACAGAAGAGTGTTTTTTGCGACCCTTACACTGCTCGATGATTTGTCCATTGTTTTACATATTTGAAGAAAACATCAACTGCTGCAAACCAGATATCGTAAATAATTAACTTAATTATTGGTAATATCGTTTTATATTTAATACCTTGATAGTAAAGAAATAACACTTATAAATAAATAGCTTATAAAAATGAAAAATACCCAGCATACCACTCAGCAAATCTCCTCAAGCCTTCTCTCAAGCTGGTATTAGGCTTGAAGCCGAAGTCCTGTTCCAGGGGCGTCGTGTCGGCATAAGTCACGGGCACGTCGCCGGGCTGCATGGGTACGAGTTCCTTGTGGGCCTCGAAATCGTAGTCCTGGTGCAGGACACCGGCACGTACCAGCTCTTCCTGCAGGATGGTTACGAAGTCAAGGAGATTTTCGGGGGAGTTGTTGCCGATGTTGTATACTTTGTATGGTGGAATGGGCAGTCCGTCCTCGCCGTTCTGCTTCTCGGGGGCGTGCTGCATGATGCGCACCACTCCCTCCACGATGTCGTCGACATAGGTGAAGTCGCGCTTGCAGTTGCCATAGTTGAATATCTTGATGGTCTCGCCTTTAACCAGTTTGTTGGTGAAGCCGAAGTATGCCATATCGGGACGACCTGCAGGGCCATAAACTGTAAAGAAGCGGAGGCCGGTCGAGGGGATGTTGTAGAGCTTCGAGTAGGAATGGGCCATCAGCTCGTTGCTCTTCTTCGTGGCGGCGTAGAGGCTTACGGGGTTGTCCACCTTGTCGTCTGTCGAATAGGGCACTTTCTTGTTGCTGCCATAGACCGATGATGACGAGGCATAGACCAGATGCTCCACCTCGTGGTGGCGGCATGCTTCAAGGATGTTGTAGAATCCTATGAGGTTGCTCTGGATATAGGCGTCTGGATTGGTGATGCTGTAGCGCACGCCTGCCTGGGCGGCCAGGTTGACCACTACTGCTATCTTGTGTTCGGTGAAGATTGCCTCCACAGCGGCCTTGTCGGCGATGGAGGCGTGGACGAAGGTCCAGTCGCGCTGCAGCGACTCTATCTCCTTCAGGCGTTCGTACTTGATGTTGACATCATAGTAGTCGGTGATGCTGTCGATGCCGATCACCTTGATGTCCTTGACATCATGGAACAGGCGCTTGACGAGGTTGCTACCGATAAAGCCGGCGGCGCCTGTGACGAGGACGGTCTTGCCCTCGAGGGTTACGTTGTATTCTACCATTGCTGTTTACTTGACGATTCCGGGATATTGTTGTTGTACTTCTTCATAGCTCTGCAGGTTGCCGATGTCATAGCGGCGGCCGGGCATCTCCATGGCATGGACGGCGGTATGGCGGCAGAGCCAGGCGATGAAGCTGCCGGGGGC
>ENA-OOXC01000647-OOXC01000647.1-human-gut-metagenome-genome-assembly--contig:-NODE-647-length-25124-cov-11.398540_pt1 | contig 25124 bp, 25 predicted proteins | sample MGYA00241578_ERZ501325 | MGnify/ENA primary metagenome ERZ501325 (study PRJEB25962, sample SAMEA2042737) | human gut metagenome | biome: human gut; feature: human-associated habitat; material: faeces...
GTGTTCCAAGCGGATAAGTGCTGAAAGCATATAAGTACGAAGCCCACCGTAAGATAAGATCTCTCATAGCATAAGCTAGTAAGTTCCCAGACAGATCATCTGGTTGATAGGTCAGAGGTGTAAGAGTGGCAACATTTTCAGCCGACTGATACTAATAGAACGAGGGCTTTTCCTAAATGAATTTTGACAAGAGTGAAGCGAAAGCGGAACTTGTCCTAACGAAAAACTTGATGGAACGGATTTAACCGTAAGGTTAAAGAAGTGGAATTAAGAGTTTAGAGTTGTCAATAATTCAGACCTAAGAAATTAAGGAAATGTGATTACAAGTTTATAATTCTTATGCAGCTTTCAGGGTACAGTGAACCCCTAGTCTGAGAAGATTAGAAAGATTTGCTGGTGACCAAGAGTGAGGAAAACACCCGTTCCCATCCCGAACACGGTCGTAAAGACTCACCTCGGTGAAAATACTTGGCGGGCCACCGCCTGGGAAGATAACTCGTTGCCAGCGCCTTTATTTAAAAGAGAGAATTGAGTTTAACTTGATTCTCTCTTTTGTTTTATATTAAATTTATTTTTAGGTGTGTATGAAAGTATCTTCAATAAATTTTTCTCACAACATAACTTTTAAAAGTGAGCCATTGGCTTATGATGATGAAGTTTCTCGAGAGCGGCGTAATTTTATACGCAGTCATCTTGCTTCTTTGAATTTTGGTTATTCTGATATTTATGAAAAAGAACCACGATTAGAGGAATATGAATTAAATAAGTTAGTAAAATTTTATTCATCTAAACCTAAAAAAATAAATATTGATAATTTAAATATTGTGGCTAAAAAGATTGATAGTGCAGAAAAAACAAGTATTTATAGAGGGCAATCTTTAATGTATTCTTCTGATCAGGATTTGAAAAACTTAAAAGATGCTGGTTTTCAGCAGGTTATAGATTTAGCTTGTTTTGGTAATGAGTATAAAAAACGTGTTGAAAAAGCAGGAATGCGCTTTTCCAGTTTTAGTATGGAGAATTTTTGGGATGGTCCAATTTTTAATAATTGGAGTACCAAAGAGGATAAACAAGTATTTGTCAAAAAATTTGTAAATTTTATAAATAAAATGCAAGAAGGAAATGCTTATATTGGTTGTGATTTTGGGACTTATAGAACTGATGATGCAGTAACGTTGAATAGTTTTTTTAACCCTCTTGCAAATCGACATCCGGTAGTAGTTCGGTATAATTTTATGACGAATAAAATGAAAATTTTGTATGAAAATTTATCAAATTTGGATAAATCAAAAATGAAATGGACAAAGGAATATGAACAAAAGTTCTTTTTAATGCTAAAGAAGGCTTTTTCTAAACCGTTTAGTTTGTTGTAGTAATGTTATTGAATAAAATTTTGAAATCTGGCAAAATACTTTAAAGCATTTATTGTTTTATTTTAACTTTAACAAATTTACTTTGTTCATTGTTTGTTGCGGATTTAAAAATATCAAGTCCATATTTTTTGTAAAGGCAATCAATAGTATTTTCTGTCTTATGAATATTTGCTTCTTTTAGTCTTAAAAATTGTGCAAGTTCTGTTTTACCACCAATACGCTCAAAACTCCAAGATACAGGAAATAAGTTTTCAATTTTCTTTTTTAATCCTAAACTGTAATCTCCTATTATATTTCTTGTTACAACCAATTCAAGATCATCAGAACCCCATTTTTTTACATTTTCAAGTTGGGTTTCAAATGATTTTTTTGGTATTCTTTTTTCTCCAATTTCATTAAGTTGTTTATACAATTGAGTTTCAACTCTTGGAGAAATTTTTATTCCAAAACTTGGAGATTGCGATTGATAATTTATGTTCATATTTATTTCCTTATTTTGAATTTTTGAAACAATATGTATTTAAAAATTGTTTGATAATATTGTAATATTTTTTAGAACGAGGACTTTTGGGATTGTTAAATATGTCTTGAAAGCCTATATTAATCATATCTGAGATAATTTGATTGATTGATTTTTTAGTAAAATATTTTTCATACAATGCGACACAAATTCCAGTTCTTCGCTTACCGTGTTGACAGTGGATATACGTTTTGCCATCATTTTTTATAATGGAATTGTTAACTGTCAAGAAAAAATCCGGAGATGGGAGTTCATCAAGTCTATGCGGGTATTTATAGTTTTGATATTTTATGCCTAACATCTTGCAAAAAACTTTTTCTAGCGGTTTTGTGACATAAGATGTGTTCCGAAGATCTATAACTTGATTAATTCCTTCTTTTTTCATTTTGTACAAGCGAAGTGGGGAAGTTACGGCTTTACCACGAATTAATCTATTATCTACCACTATCATGTATGGGGCTAAATTACTTTTCATGTATATTCTAAAAACTGTAAAAAATAAAATTGCTAGTTTTGTTAGAAAATATTGTCTATTATAACAGAGGACTATGTGCGTAAAAACTTTATACCAATGTATGAGGTAGGAATGAATATTGTTACAGAGGGTGAAAAAAGAAAAGAGCCTGCGGAAACAGGCTCGTTGGAATTAAGAATAGCTGGAAGTATGAAAAAGATTTAATAATTATATTTAATATAATAAACGCTCCTGTGCCAATTGGCTTGCTAGGTAGTTCTTATATTGGTCAGGTGGGTAAGTTGACTTTTGAAAAATAGTAATTATAGAAATAGTATGACGATTTTGGAGTTTTTTAAATTTAATAGAGAATGCGAACATTCAAGAGTTCGCCCTGATGTTGATTTCGCTTATTGTCCTGATTGCGGAGAGTTAATTGAAAATCAATGGTATTTGGTGCGATGCGCTTGTTGTGGTGTGAAATTGAAAGGGATTATAAAAAATAAGGAAATTATTCCGGAAAAGCATTTTTGTCATAATTGTGGTGGGCGAGAATATGTTGTTGAGAGGATAAATAAGATTAATTTTATAGATATCAGTTATGCAGTGTTGGTTAAGGCTGTTGTGCATAATAGTGCGGAAAGTTATACACAAAGTTGGGTAGAAACAGACTTTAAAAAACAAAATTACAGACCGAGATTGCTGCAACAATTCCAATAAAGTCAGCTAATAAGCCAACTAAAAGAGCATATCTTAGTTTGGAAATTCCGACTGCGCCAAAATAAACTGCCAAAACATAGAATGTTGTTTCGCTAGAGCCGACCATTATTGCGGCAAGTTTTGTAGCATAGGCATCTGGACCTAAATTGTTTGCGATGTCTGAAAATATTCCCAGTGCTGCTGATCCTGATAGTGAGCGTACCAGCATTATTGGAATTGTGTCGGCTGGTACATTAAATTTAGAAAGTATAGGAGCGAAAGCATGAGATATTAAATCTATTATTCCAGAGGCTCTAAACATTGATATTGCAACTATTATTGCAACTAGGTATGGAATTATATCTATTGCAACTTTAAAACCGTCTTTTGCGCCTGTTGTGAATGTTTCATATAATGGAACTTTTTTGAATAATCCCATTGTTAAGATTAAAAGGATTATTGCAGGTAATGCCCAGAGGGAAATTATGCTCATTATTGATTGGAACATTGTGTCCCCTCCTCTTTTTGAAGTGTGTCATCTGCATTTGTTGCAGGTTGTTCAGCCCAAAATCTTTGGAATATTTTTGCTAACAATATTGCGCTTATAAAAGCAATACTTGTCACTAGCAATGTAGGAGCTATAATTTCTGTCGGATTTTTATAACCAATTCCTATTAAAATAGCGATTACTGTTGCTGGAATTAATTGAAAACCTGCGGTATTCATTGCCAAAAACATACACATTGCGTTTGAAGCAGATGATTTGTCTTTGTTTTGCTTTTGTAATTCTTCCATTGCTTTTATCCCAATTGGGGTTGCAGCATTGGTTAAGCCAAAAGCATTTGCTGAAAAACTCATTGCTATGTCGCCGATTGCAGGAGAATTTTCAGGAATTTCGTTGAACAATCTTTTTGTAATCGGTTTAATTATTTTTGCGATAATGCTTATAAGTCCACACTTCTCGGCAATTTTCATCATACCGAGCCAAAATGCCATTATTCCGATTAGAGAAAATGCAACTTTTACGGAAAGTTCAGCCCCCGTGAGTATGGAGTTTACAACATCAGGAAGTTTCCCATTAATTGCGCCTGCGATTATAGATATTACTATTAAAAAATAGAAAATATAATTCATATTATGATTAAAGCATTAATAAAAAGCTAGGTCAATTTATAAAAAAAAGGATTAATTGATAATCCTTTTTGTTTTAAACTTTTTTAATTGTTTTTGCGATATCTTTTACGATTTGTTTTGTTTTGGCCAAAATTCCTGTTTTTTCAAACGGAGCATTCAAGTCTTCAATCATCTTTTGTCTTTTCATATTTTCTAAAAATGCCAACTTCCAACTTTTTGCAATTTTAATCGGATTGTGAACTGATGGACCAGAAGTAGCTCTTTTTTTGTTAAAACAATCAAATTCGATTTTGTCAAGTTTTTTTACGTGTTTTGAGGCTTTTGTAATTTGCACTCTATCGTATGTTGCGCCAATTGCTGCATTGTAAATTCTTTGAATAATCATAAAACCTTCTTCCTTATTAGGGTAATTGTATTTCTATTTCTAATAATACTCTGAAAAAAAATAATTGCCAAGAAATAGCTAATATTTAAGAAATATTAAGAAAGGTTTTACCTAAAAGAAACTTCTCCCAGAAAATCATTCCAATAATCTTTTCCTGTTTTGTTTGGATGTGTGTTAGAAAGTGCATAGTATGCACAAGATGTATTTTTAGATATATCATCAACATTATTTAAACAATTATGAGAACCTATTTTAAAAAAATTACCGGCTGAACCATTTGCAGCTACTGTACCTATACTTGTTTGATTAGTGTCCCCCATTGGTACAACTTTTCCATCTTTAGTAAATGCAAATAAAAAATAATCCATTCCGTACCTGTTAGGAGCTTTTTGTCCATTTACGTCAACACAAACTACTGGGCCGGTTTGATCTTCTCCAGTTGCGTTATCATTAAATATGATTACTGCTCCTGACGCAGTTAAATAAAAAGGAGAATTGTCACATATAAAAGAAGAATTAGAGCCTTGACTATTTTCTCCTCCAGAGTATTTGTGACCGTTTAATGTTCGTATAGAATAGAATGCTTTGTAATTTCCTTCTTCATCTTTTGTTCCCATCCCTCCGTTAGTTAATTTAGTAGCTCCCTTATAGTATTCTGTCATAATTTGAGATGAAAGGTTACTGTGTGAATCAATATTTGCTTCCGTAACTGATATTTCATTATCTGCATAATATTTTTGAGCTACTTGATTTAATTCAGAGTACGTTTTTAAAAAAGCAGTGTGCAATTCTCTGTTCTTTGTTCTGTTAATTAATGAGGGGAGTGTGAGAGCTGCAACGACTCCGATTATACCAAGTGTTATTAAAACTTCTGCTAGAGTAAATGCTTGCTCTTGTTTATTTTGAAAACTCATTGATTTTAATTTAACCATAATCTCTCCTTGTTTACACTATTATAATAGTATAGAACACACATTGTCAATAGTATAAACTTCTTTATATGTTGAATTATGTTGATGTTCTAAAAAGGATAGGGCTAAATTTTCGTGTTGCTCGTATAAAAAAGTCTTTGTCTCAAGAAGAATTTGCAGAATTGGCAAATGTTCACACGAATTATATTGGCAAGGTTGAGCGTGGAGAGCAAAATTTAACAATAAAAAAAGTTGTTTCTCTTGCAAATTCTTTAGAAATTTCACTTGATAATATATTAAAAATTGATTAGAAATAAAAAAACGGTATCTTCGAAAAAAGATACCGTTTTTATTTGTATTTAACAATTTAGATTAGCAGCAAGAGCAAGCTTCACAATTACAAGATAAAGCTTCTTTAGCTTCTTCCAATCTAACTTTGATACGACCATCAACGGCAATACCTTCTCCAGTTGTTTCTGAAATTAACAATGGGTTGATATCTAATTCGTCGATGAATTTGTAATCATTAACTAATTGAGATAATCTCAACAATGTTTCTTGAATTTGGTCGATTTGAGCAGGTTTTGTACCTCTTGCACCTTCAAGAAGTTTGTATGCTTTAACTGATTTAATCATATCCATAGCATCTGTATCTGTCAAAGGAGCAATTCTGAAAGTTACGTCTTTCATAACTTCAACGAATACACCGCCTAAACCGAACATCATCATAGGACCGTATTGAGGATCTGTTGCGATACCACAAACCATTTCACGAGAACCCTTAACCATTTCTTGAATGATTACACCTTCAAGACCTTCTAGCAAGCCTTTAGCTTCTAATCTTTCAAGCAAGCCTTTGTATTCTTTTCTCAATTGTTCTTCTGATTTAATGTTTACAACAACACCACCAACATCTGTTTTGTGAGATGTTGTTTTTGAAGTCATTTTCATAACAACCGGATAGCCGATTGAATTACCTAAGCTAACAACTTCTTCTTCGTTTGTTGCCAAACCATATTTACAAGCTCTGATACCATAAGCTTGCAATACATCGATTGATTCAAGAGTTGTTAATTGAGCTCTGTTTTCTTTCAATGCGTTTTTGATGATGCTATCAACTTTAGCTTTGTCTACGTCTGAATAGCAAGGAACTTTTCCTTCAGGTTTTTCAATCCAAAGTCTTTGTTCGTTCAATCTGTTCAAACCGTCAGCAGCTTCTTCTGCATACATAAAGAATGGCATATTAACTTTCATATCAGAAAGTTTTGTGAAGAATTCGCTCTTAGTCATGAATACACCGATAACAGGTTTTTCAGGGTGTTCAGCTTTAATTTCCATCAAAGCTTTAGCAACGTCGATATCTTTCAAACCTAAGAATGGAAGATAGATTGTAATAATCATATCAACGTTTTCATCAGCGATTACTGTTTCCAATGTTTGCTTGTAGTGTTCGATTGGAGCAGAAGCAATCATATCAACAGGGTTTTTAACTGATGCTGCAGAAGGTAAGAAACTTCTTAATTTGTCTTTTGTAGCATCTGTCAATTTAGCCATTTGCATACCGTATTCGCAAACTGCATCTGTAGCCATAATACCAGGACCGCCTGAGTTTGTAATAATAGCAACTCTGTCACCCTTTGGAATAGGACAAGTTGAGAATACTTTTGCAGTTGCAAATAAATTTTTCAAAGAAAATTCTCTGATAATACCTGATTGGTGCAATAATGCAGCAGCAGCTTTATCAGCACCTGCTAATGAACCAGTGTGAGATGATGCAGCTGAAGCACCAGCAGCAGATCTACCAGATTTTAATGCAAGAATAGGTTTTTTCTTTGTAATTCTTGTAGCTAATTTTCTGAAATTAGCAGGATCTTGAATTGATTCCATGTATAACAAAATTTGTTTTACATCTTCATCATTTTCCCAATATTCAAGAGCAGTTTCTGCATTAACATCAGCTTGGTTACCGATTGAAATGAATTGTGCAAAACCAAGATTTAAGTCTTTCAAAATATTCAAAATACCGCCACCTAAAGCACCTGATTGAGATACAAAACCGATGTTTCCACGTTCAGGAAGAGATTCTGCAAAACATCCATCCATTCTAACGTCTGGGTGAGTATTTACAACGCCTAAGCAGTTAGGACCAACACATCTCATACCGTATTCTTTAATTTTCTCAACTAATTGTTTTTCAACTTCAGCACCTTCTTTACCAGTTTCTTTGAAACCAGCAGTGATGATACAAAGACCTTTGATGCCTTTTTCGTGACATTGGTCAATAGTTGATAATACGAATTTAGCATTAACTACGATAATAGCTAAATCTACTTCTCCAGGAACTTCCAAAACAGAAGTGTATGCTTGAAGTCCTTCAATAATTCCACCTTTTGGGTTTACAGGATAAATTTTTCCGTTGAAATTGTATTCCTGTAATCTTTTCATGATATCAGAACCGATAGTATGTTCTTTTGTTGACGCACCAATAACCGCAATTGATTTTGGTTTCATGATTTTGTCTAAAATGTTCATGTTTTTTCCTTTCTTTTAGTTTTCAATCATATTTTAGATTACTTTGTTTAAATTTTTTTGTGGTAAAGATTGAGATTTTTCAAAATTACTCATTGCATCTTTTACCGCAGAGTGCAAAATGTCTTTTTTCTGTAAGAACTTATGCACCAATACTGTATATTTTTCCGCTAAGTTTTCCGGATTAATAGCCTCAATGGATAAAAATCTTTTATCTTTTGTATTTTGTACTTGCAAATTATAAGGTTTTTTAGCAATACCTGACTTTTCGGAAACTTCTGATAAATAACCGACTAGTTTAGGACTAATGTCTTTTGAAAAAGTAACTGAACCTTGAAAGTTTTGATTTGAGATAGCCTGTACTTGCATAATTTTCTCCTTAGCTATTTAGTACCCGTTTTTAATCCACTCTCTCACACGGAATTTAGCCCCTAGATTGTTTGCGATTTCTTCGCATTTTTTCAAATCTAAGTGTCTACCTTTGTAACCTTCAACAACGCTTGCGACAACCGAAATTTTTTCGTCAGAACAAGCTTTGATAAAGTTTTTAACTTCTTCATAAGCCTGAGCAAATTTTGGTTGAGAAAGTTCGTCGTATTCCTCTTTTGTAGCTCCATTCAAACTTACTGAAAACTCGTCAATAAGTCCTTTGCATTCTGGAACTATATTTTTTTTGTAAATATAATTGGCATGTCCGTTAGTATTTACTCTAATCTTAGTTTTGGGGTATTTCTCTTTAATGTATTTAGCGACTTGTTTTAGCTCGTCAAATTTAAGCATAGGTTCACCGTAACCGCAGAAAATAGTTTCTGTGAATGGCAAATTCGTTGACAGTAGTTCGTTTTTCTTCGCTTCAAACTGTTTGATAACATCTTGTGCAGTAGAATTTTCGTCATCTAGCCATAAAGTCTGACCGACAACGTCATCTTTGTCTTTTCTAAGGCAAAAGATACAGTCATTTGTACATCTGTTGGTTAAATTAATATAAATTTTTCCATCGAGTAAATATACTAAAATATTTGACATGACAAGCCTTTCAATAACTAAATTATTGCATGCTCAAACTATATTTACAAGTGATTTTTAACTGCAAAATATTAAAAATATGTTAAAATTAGAAATTTTAGATGCTTAGATGTAAAGTCTGTATCAAAAGTGTGTGCTTTAAGTGAAAAGAGAAACGTGAAAAGTCCGTATCAAGATGAATAAGTGAGTGGTGAATAGTGAATAGACCTTATCAAGGAAATTGTTTTCCTCTCTGATAAGGTAGGTGGGTGCTATCCCGTAGGGAAATATTACAAGTTTTCACCCATCTCACCCATCTGCCTTTCAGGTATCTTCTCTCTGACAAATATGGAAGAATTGAGGCAACCACTTGAAAAACATCAAAAATTTTGTTAAAATATAGATGTTGACAGAGAACAGAGAGGAATTTTTATGAAAAAGAGATTGATGTCACAAGAGTTTGAAAAATTGAACAAAGCTCTATGTGGCGGATGGAACGGCACGTTCCTCGTCGGGGGGGGGGCAATAGTCTAAAACCCTCTCATAATCAAGATTTTAGTCTAATCGAAGCTTTTAATAATCTCGCCCCTTGGGGAGAGAAGAAATTTGTTAGTGAGCAAAAGCGAACATATAAATTTCAGAGAGGGGTTAATAATAAACTGGATTGCCACGCTAACCAAACTAGAATATTATCAAAAGAATACAGTTTTGTCGCAGGTGACTACGTGCGTAGCACCGCTCGCAATGACGTGAAACGTCATACTGAGGACAACAGTCCGAAGTATCGCATGATTAGTAAAATTTATCAGTGTCTTACCAATGTTGATAAAAGATTGTGCAACAAGTGCGCAATGACATGTTTTGGTAATATGAGCCAAAATAGTTTTACCGATAAGGTCTTTTCACGTTTCACTTCTCACTTTTCACTCAAACGACAAGCTTTCACACTTGCCGAAGTTTTGATAACTCTTGGCATAATCGGTGTTGTTGCTGCGTTAACCTTACCTGCTTTGATTAATAATTACGAAAAATCTGTTGTAGAAACCAGAATGCAAAAGTTTTATACAAATATTAATGCTGCATTAAAGTTGTCTATTGTAGAAAATGGAGATATGGTTGATTGGACATTTCCTCAAGATTATTATGATGCTGATGGCTCAGAGCAATTTTTTAATACGTATTTAAAAAATAATTTACAGTATCTTAAAACTGTTCCACGAGTTACGACAAGCTGGCCGACTAACGGTATAGAGGTTGATTTGAATGATGGTTCTGCTTTTGTTTTGTCTGATACTTGGATTACATACTACCCAAATGCTAATAAAAAACTACGTAGTGGGGTGGATTCGTTTATATTTATAATTAATAAAAATGGAAATTCTGTTGTTCCGCATGGATATGACTTAAAATTAAATGAAAGTACTATAAAACTAGTTGAAGATGTCAGTTATTCTTGTAATGGAAAGTCTCGTAAAGCTTTCAATAGGTCGTGTGCCGCCTATATTATGCAAAATGGATGGAAAATTCCTGAATATTATCCTTGGGGTGATTTGAAAAAGGTAAAATAGCTAGATTGGGTAGTGGGAAAAATTTCCCCTCCTATTTATTTAGTGTTTCAAAAGCGGTTTCAACAATGTTTTTGATGTCAAAAATTGTTTCTTTTCCATTGTGTGTAGATAACCAGATAAGGTATTCTATGTTGCCGGATGGCCCTTTTATTGATGAAAAAGTTAGGTCGTTAATTGAGTAATTTAATTCTTTTGCACAATTGATGACGTTTTCTATAACCTCTTGATGAACCTTTTTATCTCTGACAACTCCGCCTTTTTCAACTTTTTCTTTCCCTGCTTCAAATTGGGGTTTTATTAATAAAATCATTTCATGAAAATCAGGCGATAACAAATTTTTTAAATTAGGCAAAACTTTTGTTAGAGAGATGAATGATAAATCACTTACTAGCAAATCTGCTATAGGCTCGTTTTCTGAATATATTTCTTCAAATGCGCAGTTTTTTAGGTTTGTTCTTTCAATTGTTTTAACTCTTTCATCAGAACGGATTTTCCAATCTAATTGCCCATAACCGACATCTGCCGCATAGACAAATTTCGCTCCGTTCTGCAATAAACAGTCTGTAAAACCTCCTGTTGAAGCTCCGGCATCAAGACAAACTCTTCCCTCTATTTTAACAGGGAAGGTATCTAAAGCTTTTTTTAATTTGAAACCGCCACGAGATACAAAAGGCATTGATTTTACAACGATTTCGTATTCTTTAGTCGGATTAATTTGAAAGCCGGCTTTTGTTATGTATTCGTCATTAATTTTTACGTGACCGGCTAAAATCGCAGCAGCAGCTTTGCTTTTTGTTTCAAAATAACCTAAATCAGTAAGGTATTTGTCTAATCTTTCTTTCATATTTTTAAAGTAGCATAAAATCGTTTTGGTTTGTAGTACAATTTTGATATGATTAAATCTGATATTATAAAAATTGAAAAAATTGATAATTTTGATAACAATTATGTTGAACGAGAATTAGCGAAAAACTTTGCTAATGTTATTCGCTGGGCGATTGTAGAAGTTTCTGAAAAAGATTTGACTGTTAGTATTTCTTACGAAATGTAACGATTAATGTTATTTAGTTAAAGTATTTTTATAAAATATCCGACATATACGTAGTAGGAGAATATTTATGTCAGATTTAAGTGTACAACAACAAAAACAATTAAGTTTATATTTGAAGAAAAATCCTAAAATTTCTCGTGAAAAAGCGATTGTTTTGCTGTTCGGGGGGGGGGCAATGCGCCCACTAATAAAGGGTTTGCGGTAGAACATTCTTCCAAACAAACTCAATCTCATACAATTTATCTTCAATCTGGAAGAAAAGTTGTTTATACAAAATTAAAAGATGGGCGGATGGCTTGCAAGTATTATGGTGCAGATGGAACACAACTTAAACCAGAATACTTTAAAAAAGTAGAAGGTAATATTTCAATTTCTTCTGAAGGGACAAGCTACACACTCACAAAAAACGGTAAGAAAAGTAAGCCATTAAAAGCTAAAAGTCCATCTTTAGGACAACTTGATCAAAATATTGCCAAATTAAACAATCAAGAAAAGAAATTAAATAAAATAAAAAAAGAGCAAGGCTTTATTGGCAAAGGTTGGGACTGGTTTAAGAATAAAACCGGTATTGGAGATAGTTCCAATAAAGCGCAAATGCAAATTAATGCGGAACGTGATATGTTGAAACAATTACGTCAGCCGAATGCAAAAATTGACCAAAAACAATTCGAAAAAATAACAGGACAAAAATATACAAAAGCAAATCTTGAAAAATTTAAAAAAGGAGAATTTTCGCATGCTAGTCAAAAAGTTGCAGGATATCAAGAAGGTCAAGAAATGGCGGTTGATGTTGTTGCCGATGTTGCAGCAGGTGCAACTTCTTTTACTATTTATACTCTTTCTATCGCAGCAGCTCCATTTACAGGTGGAGGAAGTATTGCATTAGGGGTTGCTTTGGCAGCCGGAACAGGTGCTTTGGTAAAAACAGGTGTAAAATATGCAGATGCCGTAAGTGGTGGTAGAAAATATACATTGAATGATGTAAAAAAAGATGCTTCAACAGGTGCTGTTTCAGGTTTGTTAGCTCCTATAACTGCTGGAGCAGGAGGTGCGATTGGAAAAACAGTTGCAACCAAATTGGGTTTGCAAACCATAAAAACAGTTGGAAAAGAAATTGGAGAAGATGTTGTTGAAAATAGCTTCAAACAAACGTTGAAAACATCTTTAATGAGTCCCGGAGCATTCAAATATGTTGGAGAAGGGACCGGAAAGAAAATTCTTGCCTATAGCTCAGAAGTTGTAACAGACGGAGCATTGAACGGCGGAATAGACAACGGGTTTAGGACAGCCGTGAACGGGGGTTCTCTTTTAGATGTTGCAAAAGCGTCAGGAGAAGGTGCTTTGTTCGCTCCTCTAGTTGGTTTAGGAATGAAAGGCACAGGGCTTGTTTTATCCAGAGGTATTGGCAAAAAATTCGTAACCCACGGAAAAGAAGTTATTGAAAATAAGCGAATACTGCTAAAACAAAAAATGGCGCAAGGGAATAAAGTTTTGCAAAACAGCAACACATCTATTCCGAAAGGGGCGCTAAGAGCTCCTTCATCAAAATTTGCAGAGACAGATGAAGCGTTTATAAATATTGTTCGCAACAATAAACAAGCGATTTTAGAATTGAATAAAAAATCTGGTGACGATTTTATAAAAGGCGCATTTGCATTATGCAAAAAGGCTATGGGACTAGAAGATGCTCCAATTAAACTAAAAATAATTGGCAGTGGTTCAAATTATTCTTCTGTTGGCGACAATATGGGGAAAAGTGCAGGAATTGCCATAAACAGAAATTGGCAAAATGGAAACAAAGCAGAATTATTTGCGGCTATTTGTCACGAATTAAACCACCAATTTCAATATAAAGAAATGTACATAAATTCAACATTGAATGATAAACATTTGAATATGTCTAAAAATTTGACAGATTGGATAGACAAGCATATTGAATTTCTTGATGGACATGAAAATTATTATGATAAGGCTGAGATTTATTCTGATAATTTCATAAACCATTATATAGAACCGGATGTTAATTTTGACGCTTACAGGCAACAACCGGTTGAGGCTGAAAGTATGAGAAGAGGAGAGTTAGTTCGAGATGCGTATAATCAAGTAATTCAAGACAACCACACAAATATTAAATTAGACCCGTTAGAAAGACAAGCTACTCAACAAATAATTAATAATATTAAAAGGAAATATCCAAATGCTACAATCGAAGCACTTCAAGAGGTAGCAAATGATGCAATTGCAACAATGAGGCAACCCGAATTCTCTAATTACACAGTCGACAAGTTTGTTTCGTATTTTCTAAGTATGTATTAATGTTAATACACATTAGTTAATAATTTGATTTTAAAAGTTGTCTGATGTACACTTTTTATTAGTACATTGCCGGGTCGGAATTAAAAACCTTACCGGCTAAGTGTTCGTCATTCTGAGGGGGTGACAATCCCGAAGAATCTCATGTGTGGTGAGATCTTTCGCTAACGCTCAAGATGACAACCAAAAACAAATTAAGGAGAATTTGAAATGGCACCAAAAAACTTTTTATTTACTTCCGAATCAGTTACGGAAGGACACCCCGACAAAGTTTGCGATCAGATTTCTGATGCAATTTTAGACGAGTTTTTAACAAAGTATCCGCAATCTCGTGTTGCTGCTGAAACTACTGTTACTACAGGTATGGCACTTGTTTGCGGTGAAATTACATCTGATTGTTATGTTGACATTCCTTCAGTTGTAAGAAACACTATTAAAAATATCGGTTATACAGAAAGTGAAGGCGGCGGGTTTGATTTTAATACTTGCGCAGTTTTGACTAGTATTGATGAACAATCTTGCGATATTGCAGGCGGCGTAAACAAAGCTCTTGAATCTCGTTCTGACAATGCCGATACATCTGTTTCTGAAACAGAAGATATTGGAGCAGGTGATCAAGGTATTATGTTTGGGTACGCTTGTAATGAAACACCAGAACTTATGCCTTTACCTATCAGCTTGGCTCACAAGCTTTCATATAGATTGGCTCAAGTTAGAAAACAAGGGATTTTATCATACCTTAGACCGGATGGAAAATCTCAAGTTACTGTTGAATATGTAGACGGAAAACCTTCAAGAATACATACAGTATTGATTTCAACTCAACATGATGATGTAATTGATGGTATTTCTGATAATGCTCAAATTCAAGCTAAAATTAGAGAAGACATCAAAAAATACGTAATTGATTATGTATTTGAAAACGAAGCGATTAAACTTGATGACGAAACAAAAATTCTTGTTAATCCATCAGGTCGTTTTGTAGTTGGTGGACCTCAAGGTGATGCTGGTTTGACAGGTCGTAAGATTATTGTTGATACTTACGGTGGTTATTCTCGTCACGGTGGTGGAGCTTTCTCTGGAAAAGATCCAACAAAAGTTGACAGATCCGCAGCTTACGCATCACGTTATGTTGCTAAAAACATTGTTGCAGCAGGCTTAGCAGAAAAATGTGAAATTGAATTGGCATACGCTATTGGTGTTGCAGAGCCTATTTCAATTATGGTTGATACTTTTGGAACAGGTAAAATTTCTGATGATGAAATTTCTGAACTTGTTTCTAAAAACTTTGACCTTAGACCGGCTGCAATTATCAAAAACTTCGATTTGAGAAACTTGCCTGCTAAAAACGGTGGCAAATTCTATCAATTATTAGCAGCTTACGGTCATATGGGCAGAACTGATATTGATGTTCCTTGGGAACATACAGATAAAGCCGATGCTTTGAAATCTCAAGCTTGCTCTTGCGGATGTTGTTCTTGTAAGTAAGTTGATAAATAAATGATTAAAAATAGAGTTGGAAAATCTTTCTGACTCTATTTTTTTGTTGGACTAGAAAGCCCAATCTACTTAAACAACTGTGGTATATAGCGCTATTTTAACTTAATTTTTTTCTAAATTTGAAAAATCAACCTTGTTTTCATTGCTTTTCTTAATCAAATAAGCTGCAACTATTGCTGTAATTGGTACGCAGAAAAGAATTGCAATACTTCCTATTAATGCTGACAAAATTTCAGTTGCAACTTGGTTTAGATTGAAAAATTTGTTCATATCAATGTTGTTTGATAATAAAACTAATGGTAAAGAACTTCCCAAATATACTAAAATCAAAGTGTTTGACATTGTTCCGATTATATCTCTACCGACATTCATACCGGATTTGAAAAGTTGTTTTACGGTCAAATTTTTATCTGTTTCAAAAATCTCATTAACAGTACTTGCAATAGATACTGCAGTATCCATCAATGCTCCCAATGCTGCTATAATCATTGAAGCCGCCAAAATTCCTGTAAAACTTAAATCAGGCCTTGCGGTGTATAAAAACATATTTTCTTCGCCTGCAAAGCCAGTTAGATGTGCGAAATATATTGCCAACATTGAAAAACCGCCGGCAAATACCAAACTTATTGAAGTTCCGATGATTGCAGCCGAACTTTTTGAATTAAATCCCCCAACAAGATAGATTGTTATTACTGTAGATACAATCCCGACTAAAACCGCAGATGCTATCGGGCAAAAACCGTGCAATATCATTGGCATTAGCATAAAAAATATTAGACACATTGTTGAAATTATTGAAACAATGCTTGTTGCTCCTTTTTTCTTTCCGATAAAGAGTAATAACGCAAAAAATATAGCTGTAAAAATATAAATATAATTATCTCTTTGAATATCTGCAATAAATATATCGACATCATCAGGGGTTGAAACAGTGTCATTTAAAGGTTCTAAGTGGAGAACAACTTTGTCGCCTTTGGATAAATTTATGTCGTAGGCAGGGTTTCCAGTTAACATATTGTCTATAAGGCGTTCTGTGTTTTTAAATTTACCTGTTAACACTCTTACTGTAACAACTTGTTTGGTCGTTTCTTCACCTTGATTTAGTCCTTGAGCATCTTCATATTTTATATTTTCTACAATTCCTGTTTCAGAAGGAAGAACTGTTTTGGAGTTGTCATCTGCTTGTGCCGGTAAAATTAAACCAAAGAATAAAATAAAAATTGCTAATATTTTTTTCATAATTGTCCTTTAGAACAAACTTTTTTGTTCGTTAATATTTCTGTTTTTATACCCCAGATGTCTGTAAGTTGCAGGTGAAACTTTTCTGCCTCGTGGTGTGCGCTGAAGTAAACCTGCTTGTAGTAAAAATGGTTCGCAAACATCTTCTATTGTTCTAACGTCTTCACCAATAGCTGCGGCGATAGTTTCAATCCCGACTGGTCCTCCGTCGTATTTTTCAATAATCAATTTTAATAAACTTCTGTCGGTATTATCAAGTCCGTAGTTGTCGATTTTTAGAATATCTAAAGATTTATTTGCAACATCTTCTGTGATTTTTCCGTCATGTTTCACAAGAGCGTAATCTGAAACTCTTTTAACCAGTCTGTTTGCAATACGAGGAGTTCCTCTTGACCGCTTGGCGATTGCGTGTGCGCCTTCTTCTGTGATTTCAATGTTTAAAATTCCTGCGGTTCTTTTTATAACTTCAGAAAGCTCGTCTTCTGTATAAAATTCAAGTCTGTGAATAATTCCAAACCTATCTCTTAATGGACCTGAAAGTTCGCCGGCTTTAGTTGTTGCGCCAATTAGAGTGAATTTAGGTAGTGGAACTCGTAGTGTTTTGACTGTTTGACTTTTTCCGGTCGTCATATCCAAAAAGAAATCTTCCATTGCGGGATAAAGAATTTCTTCTGCTACTTTGTTGAGTCTGTGGATTTCATCAATAAACAGGATTTCTCCTCCCTTTAATGACATCAAAATTCCGATAATATCTCTAGGTCTTTCAAGAGCCGGAGCAGAAGTTATTTTTATATCAACTCCCATTTGTTCTGCAATTACTCCTGCAAGAGTTGTTTTTCCCAATCCAGGTGGACCATAAAAAAGTAGGTGATCGAGAGGAAGTTCTCTTTTTTTTGCGGCAGCAATTGATATTTTTAATGTTTCTTTTAAAGCTGATTGACCAATATATGTATCGAAAGTTTTTGGTCTAATACAGTTTTCAAAATTTTTGTCATTATCAAGAACTTCTGATTTGATTACCGAAGATTTTTTCTTTTCAGCAATCGGTTTACTATCAAAATCATTGTCATCCGCTATAATACTCATTTATATCCCTCACAAGTAACTTTATACTCAAAATAGTGTATAAGTTTCTGTTCATTGAATTTCCTCTATATTTATGTTACCATAAAATTAACGTATAGAACAATTTATTAAGAAGGAGAAGTAATGAAAGTATCAGAACGTTTGGAACAGATTCCTCCATATTTGTTTGCTGAAATAGATAGAAAAATTGCAGAAGCAAAGGCAAAAGGTATTGATATCATAAGTTTGGGGATAGGAGATCCTGACAAACCGACACTACAACCTGTTGTTGATGCTATGCACAAAGCAATTGACAATCCTAAAAACCATGATTATCCACCTTATAATGGGACAGAAGGATTTAGGAAAGGTGCTTGCGAATGGATGAAAAAACGTTTTGGCGTAGAATTAAATCCTGATACTGAAATGCTTGCAAATATCGGTTCAAAAGAGGCTATTGCGCATGTGTTCTTTGCGTATGTCGATAAAGGCGACTATACGTTAGTTCCTGATCCAGGTTATCCGGTTTATCACAATGCTACAATCTTTGCAGGAGGAACTCCATATGAAATGCCTTTATTAGAAGAAAACGGATATCTTCCAGATTTTGATAAAATACCTGCTGATGTTGCCAAAAAGGCAAAATTGATGTTTTTGAATTATCCGAACAATCCGACTAGTGCTACTGCTGATTTGGATTTTTGGAAAAAAGCAGTTGATTTTTGTAAAAAGTATGACATTTTGTTGTGTTCAGATATGGCTTATTCAGAAATGACGTTTGATGGTTATAAAGCTCCATCAGTGCTTCAAGTTGAAGGTGCGAAAGATGTTGCAATTGAATTTTATTCTCATTCAAAATCATACAATATGACCGGATGGAGAGTTGGTTTTGTATGTGGTAATGCAGATGCAGTAAAAGCTTTAGGAACAATTAAAAATAATATTGACTCTGGTACATTTAAAGCTATTCAAGAGGCAGCGACTGCAGCATTTACTGTTGATGAAAAATATATTAATGATTTGAATAAAATGTATCAAGAACGTAGAGATGCCGCAGAAGAAGGTTTTAGAGAATTAGGTTGGGATATTAAGCCGTCTAAAGCAACTTTCTATTTGTGGTTACCAGTTCCACATGGAATGACTTCAGAAGAATTTGTTACCGCAATGCTTGAAAAAGCTCACGTCGTTGTTCCGCCGGGAAATGGTTACGGTAAATATGGGGAAGGTTATTTCCGTGTTGCTTTGACTAAAGATGTTGAAACTATTAAAGAATGTATTAAAAGAATGAAGGATGCAGAAATTAGATATAATTAAGTTAAACAAGATAAACTTAACATTTTTGTCTGATTGATTGTAGAATGGTATAATTTTTCTATGGAATGTCCAAAGTGTGGATTAGAAATTGATGATAAGGCAATGGTTTGCCCGAACTGCAAGAAGGTGTTGAAATTAGCATGTCCTATCTGTAAGACTATAAATACGACGAACACTTGCAGAAAATGTGGATATACTATTATAACAAAATGCCATAATTGTGGAAAGGTAAACCAAACAGCTGTAAAAAAATGTAAAAAATGCGGATTTGATACTGAAAAAAGTGTAATTATGAATGAATCAAATGCCGATGATTTTGCTATTTTGACAATTGATTTTCCTAATATGGATGAGATGAAAAATTGTTTAGGTTCTGCAAAACTTTTGAATAAATTCAAAATTAACCTTGACAAAATTATTCTTGACTACACAAAATCGATTGGACTTCGTCGTCAATTAATTGGTAAAACATATGTAATTCGTTGTGACAAGGATTATACTTTTAACAGTTCGGCTGCTACTGCCGTGAAAACTGCGATAGAGTTACTAAATCTAATTACTGCAATGAACTGTAAATTAACTCGTAAAAAAAATGCGACTGTTCGTTGCAATATGTTTATCTTGAAACGAAATATTGAAGATGATCCGAACAATCTTGATTCTGGTTATAATATTAGTCTTTTAAATCAAAATGCAAGTAAAAAAACGGATAAAATCCTCAATACTTTTCAGGTTTTGACAGAAGATAATGTCGCAGATGCAATCAGTGGAGATTATAAATTGTCACCGTTAAATTCAGTTGTTGTTAATGGTGAAATGTTAATGTTTTACGAAGTTGATTTGAGGGAATTTGTAAAAGTTGAATATCCTGAAGAAGATGAAGATCAAGAAATTGAAGTTCCAAATTTTGTTCAAAATATGTTGATTGAACAAGATAAAATGGACGGTGAAGCTCTAAATAATTTGGATTCACCGGGTGATCCTGATGCAATTTACGATATTGAAACGATTAATTTTGATGAAATAAATTGTGAATTTATTAGGACTGAAAATATTGATGTTCTGTTCTATATAATGAACAAATTCCAATCTATTCCAAAAGGAATTGTTGCTATTAAAACCGCAGAAATGTATAAACCATATACATTGAAAGTTTTGAATGCGGCAGGAGAAACAGGAAAATTTAACAATATTATTTCATTGACTTGTTACGACGAAATGAAATATTCTCCATATTCATTCTTTAGAGATTTGGTTTCTGCGATTTTTGAATATACCGTTTCACAAAAACTGTTTTTTGAAAATGATTTTTCAATGTTTGCATCAGTTGATCCTGACGGATTGATTAGAGATTTGATTACGTTGAAAGAAAGAGATGGACAAAATACAGAAGACACACGATTTGTTTATTTTGATATTTTCTTAACTCTATTGCAAATTATTCCGAAAACATTGATATTTATTGAAGATTTTGAAAAAATTGATTCAAGTTCTTATGATGTTTTGAAATATTTGTTTGAGGCTTTTGAACAATTAGATATAAGTTTCTTGATTTCTTACAACAAAGATTTTTCTTTGCATAAAGACTGTCATTTCTTGTTGAGCAAACCTTATTATACAGAAATAACTTTAAAACCGACATCTTTTGAAAAATTGATTGAGGAAAATAAAATTTATTATAGAAATATTTTGAACAATTTCTATTTTCAAAGAGTTGCAAAATATGCTTGCGGAAGTAGTTTGTTTATTGATATAGCAATTCAGTATTTGATAGAGTCTGGAGTTTATGCTGCTGACGATGATAGTATTGAGATGATTAACCCTAAAACAATTATTATTCCGTCAAGTTTGGATAAATTGGTTGCTCGTAGGTTGAATTTGTTGCAAGATGATGAAGCTGCGATGAAATTTCTTACTTCAATTGTCCTTTTAGGGACAAGAATTGATATGGGAACTGTCGAAAGTTTGGGATATGAAAATTTGAATGAAATTATTGAAAAACTTTCTGGAATGGGATTTTTATATCAGTATAACAATTGTATTTATTTCCCTAATTATAATTTGTTGAGGGATAATCTTTTGACAACTATAAGTAAAATTTATTTGGAAGAAGTTGCAAAAGATTTGTTTGCAAAAGTGTTTAATGACGATATGCCAAGTCCTGTAAAAGCTTATTTATATGGACTTTTGCAAGATACAGAAAATGAACGTCATCAATGGGAACAATTGGCTGAAATTGATTTGTCTTTAGGTGACTTTAGTGCTTATTTGAACTGTACTAACAAAATTTTGGAGCTTCTTGATAAAAATGATGATCCTGAAAAGATGGAAGAAATTGCAGAATACAAAAAAAGTTTGTATGAAAAAATATCAAATAATTTGTATGAGTATGTTCCTGACAAAACTGCGGATATTGCAGAAATGACTTTGAAGAATTTGGAAAAAACTTCTGATGTTGATAAAATTATTCTTCTTTGCAATAAGATGATTAATGGTGCGTTGATGGCTGGAAATTACAATCACGCATTGGAATTAACTCATAAGGTGTTGTCATTATTACCTCCATCATCATTAAATCCTGCAGATGAAAATTTTAATAGTTACTTTTTCTTGATGTCTGTTATTCATATTCAAATTTTGTTCAATATTGGAGCTTTGATGGATTGTTTGGATATTGGTTATAAAGTTTTGAATGTTGTAAATAATCAAACAATGCCGACTTTAAAACCAGATTATATGTCAGATGATGATTTTCAATCTTTAATTGTTGATTCTGCCGGATATGTAGCGTTAGCCAATGTTTTATTGTTGGGCGGAAATGTAGAAGAATTTTTAAGAATTTTGAGAGCAGATTTGGATTGTGTTCCGCAATCTTATGATTTGTTTATTGCTTTAGAAAAACTTATTCATGGTGTTGAAATCACCGAATTTAATCCTGAAATTTCTGATAATGATAGGTTTGGAAGCGTTATTTATAATATAATCAGTGCGTTTGTTTTGTTAAATGGAGATTACACTCAATTCGCAGAAAATATTTATAGAGCGAAAGTCTTTGCAAAAAATAATCGTTTACATCAGTTAGAATTGTTCTGTGACTTGATGATTGGGTATTCTTATATGGAATTAAATTCTTTCCAAAAGGCCGATTCTATTATTTATAAAATTATTAAAGAAACAAACAAAAATGGTATGACAACGTTACTGTATGTTACGTGGTATGTTATGAGTGAATTGCACTTGAAACAAAACAAATATGATGTTGCTTTTGGTATTGTTAATAATTCTCTTATTCAATTAGAAAAAAATAATACAACTAGCCCATATCTATTGATGTTGTTCAAGTATAACATGTTTAAAATAATGATGTTTAAAAAACAAAATGATAAAGCTGAAATTTGTATTGGTCATGCAAGATATATTGCTGAAAAATATGGTATAAATTTTGAATTTGATACAGATGAAAGTCACTATATTGCAGTAGAAGACGAAGTTTCAGCAGAAGATATTGAAGAGATTAATAGCGAGGCAAATCAGAGTGATATAGAAGGAGAGGCAGAATGAAAATTTTATTTGCAGCGGCGGAAGTAGCACCTTTTTCAAAAGCTGGCGGATTAGCAGATGTAGTCGGAAGTTTGCCTAAACATCTTGAGAAAGATGCAGAAATCGCTATTTTTACTCCATTGCACGGTCTTATTGATACTAATAAATGGGGAATAAAAGAACTTGAAAATTCTGAAATGTGGCTAACTTTTGGCGGTATGGGGCATAAATTTAGATTATTTATGTGTCAGTTGCCAGGTACTAAAATTAATGTATTTTTTGTGCATAATGATTGGTATTTCTCTTGTTTTAAAGAAGTTTATCCAAAATGGTTAGACACAAAATATGAACATGAAAGATATATCGCATTTTCTTTGGCTACAATGGAATATGCAAAATTACTGAATTTTAAAGCAGATGTAATTCATGCTAATGATTGGCATACGGCTATGATCCCTGTTTATTTGCATAGTAACTACAGATTTGATGAATTTTGGAAAGATACAAAGTGCGTTTTTGAAATCCATAATCTTGCTTATCAAGGTATTTGGTTTGAAGATGTGCTTGATTTTGCCAATATGAGAAAAGATATTGTGTATAACGAACACGGTGTTGAACACTTTGGTAGAGTAAATTGGATGAAAGGTGCAATCAATTATTCTGATAAGGTTATTGCGGTTTCTCCAACTTATTCAAGAGAGATTTTGACCGGTGAATATGGTGAGGGTATGGATTATACTTTGCGTATGAACCAAAATAAACTTGTTGGTATTCTTAACGGAATTGATTATGATGTTTTCAATCCTAAAAAAGATAAAACTATTGTGAAAACATACGATGTTAAGTCTTTGAAAAACAAGGAAGAAAACAAGAAAAAAGTTTGTGAAGAATTAGGTTTGGAATACAATCCTGATAAACCTATGTTTGCAATGGTATCAAGACTTGTTGGACAAAAAGGCATTGATTTAATCAGACAATGTCAGGATGAGTTGAAAAATATTAATGCAGATTTTGTTTTCTTGGGCAGTGGTGAAAAAGATTATGAAAATTTGTTAATTTGGCTTTCTAACAATTCGTCAAATATACGTGCTTATATTGGTTATAGAGCAGATTTGGCTAACCAAATATATGCAGGAAGTGATTTTTATTTGATGCCATCAAAATTTGAACCTTGTGGATTGAGCCAATTGATTGCAATGCGTTACGGATCTTTACCTGTAGTTAGAGCAACCGGTGGATTAGAGGATACTGTAACTGGTTATCCGCTGGATAATTCAAATGGATTTAAGTTCTGGGGTTATTCAGGTGTGAATATGATGGAAGCTATTCGTTGTGCATTAGGTGTTTATCAGGACAAGTACACATTTAATGCGATGCGTAAATCTGCTATGGAAGCTGATTTTTCATGGAAGAAAAGTTCAACTGAATATTTGAAATTGTATAAAGAATTAGCAAGTGTTTAATTTTAAATAATTTGACATGTTAAAAAAAATGGCGCAAAATTGAGTTATGCAAGAGAGTAAATTAGATTATTTAAAATTACACATATCCGTTTTGTTAGCTGGTTTTACCGGATTGTTGGCAAAACTGATTTCGTTAAATGAAGTTATGATTGTTTTTTATCGAATACTTTTTGCATTTGGTTTTTTTGCAATTATGCTTGTTTTCATGAAGAAAAAGCCTGTAGAAAAAATAAAAGATGCTTTAAAAATCATTGGTTTGGGTGCATTATTAACAATCCATTTGATATTCTTTTTCGGCAGTATGAAGTATGCAACCCTAGCAATAGGTGTAGTTTGTTATTCTTTGGTTGGTTTTTTTACAGTTCTTTTTGAACCTATAATTTTAAAAGCAAAATTTTCGTTTGTAGAATTGATGTATAGTTTGGTTGCGGTATTAGGAATTTGGTTGATATTTAATTTTGATACAAGTTATAGATTTGGCATTTTTCTTGGTGTAATTTCGGCGGCATTATTTGCTCTTTATACTTTATATAACAAGACAATTCTGGTTGGCAAATCTTCACGGTCAATGTTATTTTATGAATTGTTGGGTGGTGCGTTGTTTATGACGTTATTTTTGCCGATTTATATTCCAATTTCTCATACAACGCAAATTTTACCTATTGGAATTGATTGGTTGTGGATAATTTTGTTGGCATTTTTCTGTACCGTATTATTATATTTGTTATATATTGACGCTTTGAAGAAATTGTCTGCGTTTACGGTTAGTTTAGCGGGGAATTTAGAACCTGTTTACGGAATTTTATTAGCGGTAATTTTTTTAGGAGAGGCAAAAGATTTTACATTATCTTTTTATGTTGGGATGATTTTGATTTTCGCTTCAGTTTTTTCTCAATCGTTGATAAAAGGGCGAAAGGTTACATTTTAGTGAGAAGTGAGAAGTGAAACGTGAAAAGTCCGTATCGGGATGAATAAGTGAATGGTGAGTAGACCTTATCAAGGAAATTGTTTTCCTCCCTGATGAGACTCTGCCGAACAAAAGGTGACTAAATGTCACGTTT
>ENA-OOXC01000648-OOXC01000648.1-human-gut-metagenome-genome-assembly--contig:-NODE-648-length-25051-cov-12.058369_pt1 | contig 25051 bp, 20 predicted proteins | sample MGYA00241578_ERZ501325 | MGnify/ENA primary metagenome ERZ501325 (study PRJEB25962, sample SAMEA2042737) | human gut metagenome | biome: human gut; feature: human-associated habitat; material: faeces...
TATTACTTTTTAGTGCAGAAGTTCCTACTGCGATATTATCAGAACCTGTTGTATTGTCTTTTAGTGCAGAAATTCCTAGCGCTACGGAGTGACCTCCAGCATTTGAATAAGCACCTATTGCAATGCCACTGGTTCCGCTATCACTGGTTGAATTTGCTTTCGCCTGATTGCCTATGGCTATCGAATTTTGACCTCCTCCGTTATTTGCTCCACTTGTTGCATTGTTTCCAATTGCAATTGAGTTCGTTACTCTTGCTTGTGCAGCATCTAAAGCTGCACCATGTGCTTCATTGATTGTTAAATTACTGCCGATAGCGATTGCACCATTAGAACTGGCAACTGAATTTGTTCCGATTGCAATTGTTTTTGATGCGGTTGTTATTGCTGGGTTTGCTTCGTTCCCTAAACCGATATTACCATCACCGGTTGTTACACTGATTAGTGAATTGTCACCGATTGTAACGTTACCTGTACCGGTTGTTAAAGCCGTCAATGTTGTACCTAAACCAATGTTATTGCTTCCTGTTGACAAATGGGTCATTGCATTATCACCAATAATAATGTTGCTTTGCCCTGTTATATCAGTTGATGGCCAGTTTTTTGGACCGATATTAATATTATTTTGACCTAAAGAGGTTGATGACCCGTTTCTTTGACCTAAAATTAGGTTATTTCCACTCATATACAAATCGCCAAGAATTGTATTACCATTTTTGAATAAAATATGGCTGAAAGACGATCCTAAATTATTGATTATTAACTTACCATTATCTGTATCTTCACCATTAAGTTGACCAATCATTGCACGCATTGATGCACCTTGACCAAAATAGGCATCTGATGAATTGTTTGGTGAATATTTCCAAGGTGGCGAGTTATCTACCTTGTTTTTGGTTGTCATTATCGGCGCCATTGCCGCTAATACAATACTCATTATAAGCATTACAACCATCATTTCTGCTAGGGTGAATGCGTTAAATTTGTGTTTATTTTTTAACATGTAACCTATACTCCCATAATTTCCTATAAAATTTATATACCCATGATAACATATTTTTGAACCCCCGTCAATCCAAATACACCAAACAGTCTACAAAAAAATAGCCAAAAACAAGAGTTTAAGGCTATTTTTATTCTTTAATTTTTGTAATAAAGATATTCGTTTCCCTTGCGGGATGTCACCCATCCCAACCTTCCCTCAAAAGGGAAGGAGCAATCTTTCCTCCCTTATGAGGGAGGATTAAAGGTGGGTGCTAATTGTGATTATCAAGTTTCCCCTATGGGATGTCACCCATCCCAACCTTCCCTCAAAAGGGAAGGGAGCAAAAAAATTTCCTCCCTGTTGAGGGAGGATTAAAGGTGGGTGCTAATTTTTTATATCAAAAATTTGTTCCAGCTTTCTATAAACACCTTCAATATTATTATCAATTTCATTATTCCAAAACCTTATAACTGCATAACCAATACTATTTAGATAAATACTTCTTTCTTTATCGTAACCAATTGTAGAATTTTCGTTGTGTTGTCCACCATCTATTTCTATTATAATTTTCTTTTCTCGACAAATAAAATCAACTATATATTTCCCAATTACATATTGTCTAAGAAATTTATAATTATGAAACTGTTTATTTTTTATCAAGTTCCATAATTTACGTTCTTGTTCTGTTTGGTTCTTTCGTAAATACCTAGCATTATTTTTTAAGTTATTCATGTTTTCATAATAACATAAATTTTCTAATTAGCACCCATCCCAACCTTCCCTCTTTTAGGGAAGGAGAATTTATCCTCCCTTCGAGGGAGGATGAAAGGTGGGTGCTGATTTTGATTTTCAAGTTTCCTTACGGGATGTCACCCATCACTTTACCTCTCACAAAACGTGACATTTAGTCACCTTTTGTTCGACAGAGTCCTCAAAAAGGGAATGGGTACAAAAACAGCACATTCTAATTTTGAATGCACTGTTTTTTAGATTATTATATTTTTTTATTTTTTAACTAGAATTTCCAGCTATGTAAGTATTCTTCTTGTTCTGCCGTTAATGTATCAATTGAAATTCCCATTGATTTTAGTTTTAATTCTGCAATTTTTACATCAACTTCGTGAGGCAAAGTGTACAATTTCTTTTCTAATTTGCCTTGATTTTTAACCAAAAATTCAATTCCCAATGCTTGGTTTGCAAAACTCATATCCATTACACTTGCAGGATGTCCTTCCGCTGCTACCAAGTTAACCAATCTACCTTCTGCCAATACGTAAATTGATTTTCCATTATTTAATTTATATTCTTCAAGATTTGGTCTAATCTGTCTGATTTCTGTTGCGTAAGCTTTCAAATCACCAACATTAACTTCCCAATCAAAGTGGCCTGCATTAGCAACAAATGCTCCGTCTTTCATAGACAACAAGTGTTTAACATCAACTACATGTTTATCACCTGTAACAGTTAAGAAGATATCACCTTCTTTTGCAGCATCTGCAATTGGCATTACTCTATAGCCTTCCATTGCAGCTTCAAGTGCTTTAAGCGGATCAACTTCACAAACAATTACGTTTGCCCCTAAAGCCTTCGCCCTTAACGCACAACCTCTACCACACCATCCGTAGCCAGAAATTACAACCGTTTTACCTGCAATCAAAATGTTTGCAGCTCTCAAAATTCCATCAAAAGAACTTTGACCTGTACCATATCTGTTATCATAAAGGTGTTTTGTCAAACTTGTATTAACTCCAACTGCAGGAAATTTTAAAGCTCCTTGAGCCTCTAAAGCCTGTAATCTGATAATACCTGTAGTTGTTTCTTCTGTAGAACCGATAACCTTTGATGCAAGTTCCGGATAATCAGAGTGTATCATAGAAACCATGTCACAACCATCATCTATAATAATATCAGGATTGTGTTCCAAAGCTTCTCTAATATGTGATTTATATTGTTCAACAGATTCTCCTGCAACTGCAAAAGTCGGAATTCCATAATGTTTTACAAGAGCCGCTGCAACATCATCTTGTGTTGACAATGGATTTGATGCAACCAAAACCGCATCAGCACCACCGGATTTCATAACAACGCACAAAGCCGCCGTTTCTTTGGTAACGTGTACACAAGCAGACAATTTCAAACCTTTAAACGGTTGTTCTTTAATAAATCTTTCTTGAATTTGTTTCAAAACTGGCATATCTTTAAATGCCCATTCGATTTGATTTTTACCTTGATCTGCCAAATTTATATCTTTTACATCACATTTGATATCTATTGTTTGCATTGATTTTCTCCTTTTCAAGCTTGATTATAGCAAGAACATAAGATTATAACTTTTTTTGTAAAAATTTCTTAATAATATAATACATTATAACAAAAATTTTTCTTGAGTTGAGTTATAAATGAAGTAGTAAGGAGTTTTCACGTGAAAGTCAGTTTGAATTTAAACCAACCGAAAGTTAGAAATAATATAAATTTTCAGGGTTATAAGCCCACTAAATCTCAATATGGAGATAAAGAGCATGAATTTAACTTCGTTTACGACGATAGCAAATACGACTGCTATCTTGAACTTTATTCAGTAGCTAAAGACGTTAACAACAATTATTACGTAACAGATATCTTAAAAAGATATGATGACGATCCTTATAATAATGAACTTGGAGTTAAACTACAAAGCGGGAAAGCAACAAAAGTAAATCTTTCCGCTGATTATGATGTTGCGCCAGATGAAGCTTTTGCATACCACTACAAACTTTATCCGAAAGGAACTCACAGAGATCCGATTTATGCAACAGATCCAGGAAACAAAATTGATGAAAGAGGTCAAAAACACACTCCATACGACATTTACAACATAGTTTCGGATAAAGCTTCAACATCATCAAAAGGTGGAGCAATGAAACTTATAATTCCTGACAACTACAATGTTGTTTGGAAATATGACAACACCAACAAAATCGTAAAAAAATCTGATGAAGAAATTAAATCCTTACTAACTTCTTCTAAAAACTTTGCAAACAAAATCGGAGGTTCTTTAGCCGGTATTGAAAAAGACCTCGATGATGGCAAATTGGATAACTTTACAAGAATTGTTACAACTCCATTATTTACTGACGATAGCGTTTCTGCCCATGCTTATTGGAACAAAAACTGTTTCCAAATGGCAAATTCTTTAGGCAATATCAACAATTACGCCTCAGTTCAAAGAAAAATGTTTGCCAAAGGTATTAACCTTGTATCAGATGGCGCATACGTAAATGAAGGTTTGGAAGGTATTCACTTCCAAAATGTTTTGAAATGGGGCGACAAATCACCATATTTCAACTGGTTTAATATTTCCGGACTTCAAGACAGTCCTTTAAGTCTTGGAGTTTTTGGGAAAAAACTTGAACACGTAACTCATAGGCTTGTCAATTCTCCGTATGAATTTACGCAAAAACCTGATGGTACAATCAGCATTAAATCTGTGAAATATGACAAAAACAAACCAACTTATATTCAAATTTATGACGACAGATTGGTTAATGCCGAAAAACTTTCTGACAAGGAATTAATTGAAGCTTACGACAAATTTGACAAAAATTATCTTGATATAAACAACCACAATGATACTGTTGTTCCATACAGTTTCCAAATTAACCCAGAAACTTACAAGAAGAACGTAAAACTTTTAAGCGAATATAACAAAAAATCTGCAAACAAATTAGATTTAAAAAGTGGCGAGGCAACCAGAGCAGTTGCACAATTTGAATACTTCGGACTTGATGGAAAACACGAAAGCGGTTTCTATACTTGGGATGCAAACCCAGATATCGCAAAATTAAGTTTTGTTCCTTCGCATGCTGAAACTCAGTCACTTAGAAACATTGTTGATCCAACTGAAAGAAAAGAAAAAGCTGCTCTTTTAAAACAAAAGAACATGGAAGTTCAAGACTATGCAATATCTTCCGCACAATATTGGACTAAAAAAACAAATCAAATTTTGAACCTTAATGCTGCTCAACACTTGAAAAATATTGATAACAAAAATGCACACGCAATCTTTGAAACAATAAATAAACAAAAAGACGGAAAAGTTTTCCCTAAAGATTTAGATGTTTCAGAAAAAATTGTCAAAAACGTAATTAACAATTCTTATGACCTAAAAGGACCTGACACAGAAAATTTATACAAAGATGCCATAGTTCAAGGGCTTATGGATTTACCACTTGATGCAATTGAAGTTGGTGACGATATTGCAGGGGTTTTGAGTTCTCCATACATCTCAAAAAGAGCTACAAAAGAAGATCAAATCGGAGTTTCAAGATTTGATTTATACAAAGATGGCAACCCGCAAATCAAACCGGAATATGAAAAAGCTTACCGCCAAACTAACAGAATGTACACACAAGAAATGGCTACTCTTGCAACAGGAGTTTTGGCGAATGTAAATGACAAACTTCCTGAAAATAGCAAACTTTTTGACAAATCCGGCAACACAACTGAATATGGTAAATATGTATTGCCACTTTTGACTGCTGAAATCGCTCGTTTTGCGATTATAAAAGGAGTTAGTCCAAAAGCTGAATTTAATTATGACAACGAAACAGGCGAAATTTCTTATGATTACAAGAATTTGAAAAAAACTTCCCTTACTGAAATGAAAATTATTGCAGATAGCCCTGAAGACGAGGCGATTTCTGTTATTAAAAAATTAAGAAATAATATCGGCAAAATCGAAAATTCAGACAAAGACAAACTAGCAAAAGCCTTATTCAAATCAATTAAAGGCACTGATACAAACAGTTTTAAACTTGCAGAAATGATTGTTGACAGATCGCAAGCCGGTTTGGACTGGAGAATTGATGCTACAAAAGATATCGGCGATATTGAATCTGTAAGAAATGGAAAAACCGATTTTGAATATACATGGAACCAAGTTATTAATTTTTGGTCTAAATTTACGGATGCCGTAAAAGAATATCACCCAGATGCTTATATTGCCGCAGAAGTAACTGATGAAGGTTCAATCTACACAAGAGGCTATGGAGAAAAATCAGGTGCAAGATTTGGTGACACTAAAGAAGCTGTAAAAAAATTGATTAATGAAGCCGGATTTACAACAACCGCAAACTACACTTATTTTTCATCAAATTTAACTGGAATTTTTGGGAAATTATTTGCAGATGAAAATGGTGTAGAAAGAGGTACTGAACAAGGTTTGGCAGTTCTAAAACAACTTGTTGGAGATGGAAATTTCTTAAACTCAGAACCGCTTGAATCCTTGTTATACACATATACATTTGCCGGCAACCACGATAAATGCCGTGCTTTAGAAGGTTTTGCAATGGATATGGGAATTGTTTATTCTGACCTGACAGATCCCGCTAATTTTGATTACCGTCGCAGAGCGTATAAAGTTTTGCACGGAATGGGTTACGGCGACATTCCTTCAAATAGGGCGATTGAAGCTTACAACTATGACAGAGTAAGCCCTCTTGCTATTGCCAAAGGAGAATCTATAATCAGTGGAATGGGAAAAGCCAAAGAAAGAATTGGTTTGAGCCAAGAACGAAAAGATTATGTCTATGGCAAAATGTTACAAGCGATTAAAAACTTAGCTCAAGGCAACTATAAAGACAAGATTATTGAAGCAGACGGATTTGGAACAAAGGATTACAACATCGCACTAGACATAGTTTTGGATGAAATGGATTACCTTGAACCAAACCAAAATATGCGCTTAAATGCGGATGAAAAACGAAAACTTAAAAACGAAACAATGCGCAGAATTATTGACCCTGCAATGTCAAAATTGTTAGGTCAAACCAAATTCTTAGTTGCGTTAACAGGGAACCCGACACTATTTGCAGGCGATGAATTAGGCTCTACGGGCTATGAAACAACTACCAAAAATATTTACTTGCAAAACCGTAACGTAATCCATAACGAATGGGTTGACCCATCAAGCAGTGATTATAAAGAATTTGTAAAAACATTCAAAGATAATATTGATTATCAATTTGCATTGAGAAAAAGGGCAGAACTTGAACCTCTAAATTCAGGAACTCCATTCGCATTAAAAGAACAAAACGCAAAATATACGAAAATTAACTATAATGACGAATTGGATCATTCAAAAGGAATTTCTAGTGAAGAACACGGCGAAACCCAGGTTTCAGCCTTACTAAGACAATGTCCTGACGGAAGAATGACAATTTCAGTATTCAATACAGCCGGACTTAACCACGAGTACGACAAATACTATACTCCTGCAGAATTAACAATGAATTGTATTGATCTTAATCAAGGTTATGGTGGCAATGCCGGTTTAAGATGCGGTTTAAAATCCGGTATGATGTTTAAAAGTGCCGATCCAAACGACCACACAGAGTATTATGTTAATGACAAAAACCAAATTACTGCCGCAGGTGGAAACCCAATTCATATAAAAGATACAACATTGATTTTATATAATGTTCCTTCAAACCAACCGACATTTACAGGCAGACGAACAATGTATAATCCTCAATACAACTTCGTTTCAAAACCTTATGCACAAGTTAATAAACAAGAATGCAGTGTTGGAAAGAAATTAGAATTGGTAAGTAGATAGAATTTAGATGTATAAAGGCAAATTGAGTTTTTAGCCCTAACGGATTAGCACCCATCCCAACCTTCCCTCAAGGGAAGGAGTAAATTTCCCTCTCAGTGAAACTGTGCCGAACAAAAGGTGACTAAATATCTCGTTTTGTGAGAAGTGATACAAGGTGGGTGCTGACGAAATTATCATGTCCTCCACTGAATGGAGAACATAATATTTCTTGTAACCGACTTTGCATCTAAAGCCAATGTTTTTACAGTGGACTACGTACGTATCACTTATACTGAAAATCTAAAGTGTACCAAATCTCCGTCTTGCACAACATAATCTTTGCCTTCAAGACGAGTTACACCCTTATCTTTACAAGCAACATAAGAGCCATTCTTCACAAATTCATCATACGGGGTAATTTCTGCTCTGATAAAGCCTTTTTCAAAATCTGTATGGATTACACCAGCTGCTTGTGGAGCTTTTGCACCTGCAGGAATAGTCCAAGCGTGAACTTCCTTTTCGCCAGCAGTAATAAATGTTCTCAAATTCAGCAATTTATAAACAGATTTAATCATACGATTGATGCCACTGTCTTCAACACCCAAATCATGCAAGTATTCTGTTGCCTCATCAGGTGAAAGTTCTGCCAATTCTTCTTCTATTCTTGCCGAAATAATTACCATTTCAGCACCATGAGCAGCAGCGTATTCTCCTACTTTCTTAGTGTAATCATTACCTTCTTTTAAATCAAATTCAGAAACATTCGCTGCGTAAATAACAGGTTTTGTAGACATTAAATTCAAGCTCTTTGCAACCGGAATTTCATCTTCATTAAAGTGATCATTAAGATTGATAAATGAAGCTCCTTCAAGTAACTTTTGCATTTTTTCTAACACTGACAATAGCAAAACCGCATCTTTATCGCCAGATTTTGCAACTTTTGACACCTTCGCAATTTGTTTTTCTACAGATGCCATATCGGCAAGCGCAAGTTCTGTATTAATAATTTCAATATCATCCAACGGATCAACTTTGCCTGATACATGAATAGTATTTGGATCATCAAAACATCTCACAACCTGAATAATAGCATCTACTTCTCTTATATTATGCAAAAACTGATTTCCTAAACCTTCACCCTTACTTGCACCTTTTACAAGCCCTGCAATATCAACAAACTCAATAGCCGTAGGAATAATTACCTCAGTTTTACAAAGTTCCGCAAGTTTTTGAAGTCTTTCATCAGGAACATTTACAACCCCAACATTCGGTTCAATTGTACAAAATGGATAATTCGCACTCTGAGCGTTTTTCGCACTAGTCAATGCGTTAAATAAAGTTGATTTTCCAACATTAGGTAATCCTACAATACCAGTTCTTAGCATATTTATATTCCTTTTTCTTAAATCTTTTTACTCTGTTTTAATTTTAGCATAAATATCAATTTTCTATGCGACTTCTCCACCATCAGGTTCCGGTCCAATTACTTGAATTCCGAATTTGGTCCTAAACAAGTGTTTTACAGTATCGCCTTGAATTTCATACATCATTTTATTAAACAAGTCGTAAGCTTCACGCTTATATTCAATCAATGGATCTTTTTGACCATAAGCTCGCAAGCCAATACCTTCTCTCAACATATCAATATTGTGTAAGTGGTCAATCCATTTATTATCAACAACTCTTAGTAAAATGTCTTTTTCAAGACTTCTAATAACATTATTATCGCTAAACGCTTCTTGCAACGGAGCTTCCTGGTCATATTGAGTTACAACCTGATTATAGAAATTAACAACTTCTTCCTCATGTTGACGATAAGCTCCAATTGCCAAAGTTTTCAACTTATCAAAAATAGGTTCAAACCTCAAATTCTGGATATCAGAAACTTGTACACCTGACAATTGCGGAATAATTGAATGTAATTCTTTAATCATAGTTTGTAAGTCTTCATAAACATATTCTTCAGGATGAAGATCTGGTGCAATATAACTCCGCAAAAGTCTATCAATTTCTTTTTCAATCATATAATAAATATCTTCTGACAAATTCTTTCCTGCGAGAACTTTGCGTCTTTGTGCATAGAATTTTTCACGCTGAATATTCATTACATCATCATATTCAAGAACAGATTTTCTTATGTCAAAGTGGTATGTTTCAACTTTTTTCTGCGCTGATTGAATTTGTCTTGTAATAAGAACATTTTCAATTGCAATATCATCTTCAACATTAAGCGCATTCATCAATGCAGTAATCTTTTCACCACCGAAAATTCTCATCAAATTATCTTGTAATGACAAGAAAAATCTTGTAGATCCCGGATCTCCCTGACGAGCAGCACGCCCTCTCAACTGATTATCAATACGACGAGATTCATGACGTTCAGTCCCAATTACGTGAAGTCCGCCAACTTCAACAACTTTTGCGTGTTCTTTTTCTGTTATTGCACGAGCTTGAGCTAATGCAGCCTCTTTTTCTGCCGCATAATTTTCACTTTCAGGAGTAATTCCTTTTTCATCAAGCATTTCTTTTGCCAAAAATTCAGCATTACCACCTAAAAGAATATCTGTACCACGACCAGCCATGTTCGTTGCAATTGTTACTGCACCAACACGCCCTGCCTGAGCGATAATATAAGCTTCTTTTTCGTGGTGTTTTGCATTCAATACGTGGTGCGGAATACCTTTTTGTTTTAACAAATATGAAACATATTCTGATTTTTCAATACTAATAGTCCCAACCAAAACCGGTCTGCCAATTTCGTGCATTCTGATAATATCTTGAACAACAGCATCAAATTTAGCTCGTTCTGTTTTATAAATAACGTCAGGATAATTTATTCTAATATCGGGCTTGTTCGTCGGAATTGTAGTAACTTCAAGGTTATAAATTTTACCAAATTCAGCTTCTTCCGTCATTGCAGTACCAGTCATACCGGATAATTTCGGATACAACCTGAATAAATTCTGGAATGTGATACTCGCAAGAGTTTGTGTTTCATCCTGAATTTGAACTCCTTCTTTTGCCTCAATAGCCTGGTGCAACCCATCTGACCAACGTCTGCCTTCCATCAAACGCCCCGTAAACTCATCAACAATCATTACTTCGCCGTTTTTAACAACATAATCTGTATCTTTTACAAACAATTCTTTAGCTTTCAATGCTTGTAACAAGTGATGAGCGTATTGAGTATTGATATCAAACAAATCCTTTACGCCAATAATCTCTTGTGCGTGATCAATACCATCTTCTGTCAAAATAATATTTTTATTTTTTTCATCAACTTCATAGTCTTTAATTTTTTCTAATTGAGGAGCAACTTTTGCCATTAACTGGTAAGTTTCAGCTGATTTTTCAAGACGACCACTTATGATTAACGGTGTTCTTGCCTCATCAATCAAAATACTGTCAACTTCATCTATAATTGCATAGTTATAAGGTCTTTGAACTAACATTTCAATATTAGATGCCATATTGTCACGCAAATAGTCAAAACCAAATTCGTTATTTGTTCCGTAAGTAATATCGCAAGCATAAGCTGCTTTTTTTGCGGCAAAATCCTCTGCAGATCTGCCACCGGAAAGAATTACACCTACAGAAAGCCCTAAGAATTTGTAAATCTTGCCCATCCAGTCGCTATCACGTTTTGCCAAATAATCGTTTACAGTGATTACGTGAACTCCTTTACCAGTCAAAGCATTCAAATATGCTGGAAGTGTCGCCACAAGAGTTTTACCTTCACCTGTTCTCATTTCTGCGATATGACCATTATGTAAAAAGTAACCACCAATTAGCTGAACATCAAAATGGCGCATATTTAGCACTCGTTTACCGGCTTCTCTAACCGTAGCAAATGCTTCCGGCAAAATTTTATCAAGAGCTTCTTTTTCAAGTTTTCTATCAGTTTTAAAGTCTTTTGAAGTAGGGCGTTTTGCCAAAATTTCTTTAAATTCATCTGTTTTAGCTCGTAATTCTTCATCAGTTAATTTTTCAAACTGTGGTTCTAAAGCATTAATATGGTCAATAATCCCCATTATACTTTTAACTTTTTTTTCGTTTGGATCGCCCAACAACTTTAATAAAAAACTTAGCATTATAAAAAATTCCTCTCCGTCTGGTAATTCAATGTTTTTATAATAGCATGGACAAAAAAAATATTACATTGCCTTAACGAAATATTTATATTTCATAAAAATACTAAGTGAGATTTTCGTAAAATTTGTTAACCCTCTCTTGATTACAAAACGAATTTGTGCTTTAATCAATTATGGAATGGGGTAATTCCTCTTAACCCTGTTCAAGGATTTGACAAATACGGCGCGGCTGCGGTGTTTAAACAATCCGAAAGTTACAACAAAAAAAATAAGGGAAAAACAAAATGTTAAAAATCAGATTGAAAAGATTGGGCGCAAAAAAAGCTCCTACATACAGAGTAATTGTTATCAACTCAACTACTAAACGTGAAGGCAGACCTGTTCAAGAACTTGGTCACTACAACCCAAAAACAAAAGAAATGAAATTAGACAAAGCAGCAGCTTTGGATTGGGTAAAAAAAGGCGCACAACCTACTGAAACAGTTGCATACTTAATCAAAAACTGCAACGAAGACGGTACTTTGAACTATGTAAAAAAAGAAACAGTTAAACTTTCTAAAAAAGCTCAAGCTAAGGCTCAAGCAGAAGCAGAGGCAAAAGCAGCTGCTGAAGCTGAAGCGGCACAAGCTACAGAAGAAGCTCCTGCTGAAGCATAGTTTATACGATAAACATTTTATAAAAAAGACTGAGAAAATTCTCAGTCTTTTTTGTTATAAATTTTTAGTAAAAACGCACAACGACGCACAACTACTCCTAATGAGCTTTCTTGGTGTCGATTTCGTTTTCTTTTCCAATTTGATTGAACTTATAATTGAAATATGTTCCTGCAATTATAAATACAATTCCTAAACTAATAGAAATAATATCATTTATCGTCATTTTTTATAACTCCTATATTATTATCAATCATTTTATTTATTTTCATAATATTTGAAATAAATATAAAATCATAATAAGCACCAATTATAAGCCAAAACAATCTTCCAGAAGAAAAATCATTTGTTAATATCACCCCAACCAATCCTCCGGTTAACAATGCAACAACTGCGATTAGGCTGGTTCTAAGACTTATCAGATTTTTATTTGATTCTTCCAAATATTTCATAACACAATTATACAGTTATTTTATTAACTGTCAATCAATTAAAATATTGATAATTTTTAAACTTTAAAGGCGAGGATTTAATCCTCGCCTTGTTATAATCAATTTAATTATTAAATAGAACTTATTCTTTCTTTTTATAATCTTTTTGAGCAGCAGTGCCTTGTCCTTCGACATCATATCCATTTATTTGAGCAGTATCTTCTTTATCAAGGATTACTTTATTATTTGCGCCCCCCTCAACAGTTGCAGTATCTCCATACCATTTACTATCATTTGCGGCTAAATTGATAGTTGTATTTGAGCTATTGCTTAAATTTACATGCGAAACTGTATCTTTTGACGAAGTAAATGTTGCTCCCATAACATTTGTTATATTAAAATATGTATCATCATAAATCAAACTACCATCCGTTCTTTGATGAATAGCAGCATTTCTATGCCCCTCACCATTATTAATATCTTCACCTGTTTTTGCTATACCGCTTGAACCATCGATTCGAACAAAATCTTTTTGATATGGATAAGTGATTTTTTCACCTGATTTGAATACAATTTCAAATTTTCCATTTTTAAGTTTTTTAGCCGAACTTACCAAATTGGCGTTATAGCTCAATCCGCCTAATTTTTTCATGTCTACTGGTTCTGTCATAATTCAATCTCCTTAATATCTTGTAGTACCTATTGGCAATTGCACATCTTACTCTTATATAAAAACATTTTATATCTTAAAATTGCATAAATATGAGATTAAATTTCATATATTTTTTATATATCAGTTATATCAAGGATTTCAACGCTTTACATTTCGCAACATATTTCGGGTTTATTACGATATTTCATTTCGTTTTGTTCACTTATTAACGCAGCAATGTACCGTTTCGAAATTCAATATTATCTTTTAGAATAAACTAGAGGTTAAATATCGTGAACATAAAAAAGCAATTAGGCGCAAAAATAAAAAGAGTTAGACAAAAACATGGTTATACACAAGAACAACTTGCAGAAAAGATTGATATAGCAACAAGAACGCTTTGCGGGATTGAGAATGGTGAAAATTTTTTGACTGCAGATACGTTGGAAAAAATCATTGATGTTCTGAATGTTTCTTGTGCAGATTTATTCGCATTCGACCATATCAAACCTCAAGAAGAATTGGTTAATGAAATTATCTCTGATGTTCAAAAACTCAAAGATAAAGAGAAAATTGAAACAATTTACAAACTTATAAAAGCAACAATTAGCGATTAGTCATTATATTTGCTGATTTCTATAAAGTAGTTTTCTAAAGCCAAATAACCTTTATAAATTTCATTTGAAATATTTGCGTAGCTTGTCGCAACAATGAATTTCAATTCTTTCGTTCTAATTTCTAATATCGCATCAGAATCTTTTTTCAATTCTTCATCCTGCGACATTGACCATTTTTGCAACAATGCTAATTCTTCATACATTTGTTTCACTGTTGTGTATTCAAGGGTATTAAAATCGTATTTAGCCAAAAGAGCTTTTTCTACATTAGAAATTCTTGGCATAACCGCTTGAAACTTAAAAACTTTTTTAATAATTATATAATTATCAGCAACTTTTTTATGAAAGTATGGAATTGTATTTTTTGCCAATAACGCTGCATAAGAGCGAGATGTAAAAACTTCTTCATTATTTGAAAAAGCACTTCTTGAAGTTAAGTCAAAATTTGATTTTTTTTCTATTAAATCTTCCGGCATTTCTACCCCCTAATAAGACAATTCTATTAAAAGAGAACTTTATTGTCATGTGGTTTTGTCAAATTTTTTACATGAATTAACAATAAGAGAATAAGTTGATAAGGCAAAAAGGCGATAAGCGCATTTCGGGGAAAACTTATAACTAAAAATACCACCTATAATAATAGATGGTATTTTTAAACTGTTTTTATAATCTGATGGTCGGATGGAACGACACATTCCTAGTCTGCGAATTGCTGCATAATTTCAAAAGGTTTTTCAGCAACTTTAAGAGTTTCTTCATCAATAATACCTCTTTTTAATTCTGAGAAAGTTGCTTTTTTAGAATTGAATTTTTTCTTCAAAAACTCATATGAAACTTTTGGATCACACTTGTCACCACAAGTAAACAAATCAACCGCAGCATAACCCAATTCCGGCCAAGTATGAATTGCAAGATGGCTTTCAGAAATAATTACAACTCCTGAAACCCCATACGGATTAAACATGTGGAAACATTTTTGAACAACAGTAGCTCCACATTCAAGGGCGGCATCCACCATATATTTTTCTACTTTATCTAAACTATTCAATGTGTTCGGATCACATTCAAAAAATTCTGCTAAAACATGTTGTCCTAAGTGGATTTCTTTTTTACCGTTCTTAAATGCTGTAAATGGTGATGTTACTGCCAATTCATGTGCCTCCTATAAATGTATATTATTTTTAACAAATTTGCTTACGCAATTAACATAATACAATAAAAATCCGAAAATATGTAAATTTTACACTTTTTCTGCATTTATTTACAAATCTTTTCATATAAATATACCTGAAAAGACCTTATATTGTATTATTCGAACAGACTATTTTTATTAATATTTTTTAACAAAAAGTGTTGTATTTTTTTTGTTTTATATATAAAATTCAAATATGAATAAAATTTTGGTAATTGATGACGATTTAGCAATAAATGAACTTATAAAAGTTAACCTAGAATTGTGCGGATACAAAGTAGTTCAGGCATATGACGGAGTAAAAGGTTTTGCATTATGCAAACAAGAAAGACCTTCTCTTGTAATTCTTGATGTAATGATGCCAGACGTTGACGGTTACACTGTCGCCCAAAGAATTAGAAAAAATGATGAAACACAGTATATCCCAATTTTAATGTTGACTGCATTATCGCAAATCAATGATAAAGTAAAAGGTTTTGACATCGGAGTAGACGATTATTTGGTAAAACCATTTGAAATGGAAGAATTGCAAGTTAGAGTTAGGGCATTATTAAAAAGATCTCACCAAATTCCGGCAAGTGCATCTACAAGAGAGCTGTTAACCCTTGAAAACGTCACATTATTACCGGAACTTTATAGTGTAAAAATCGGAGAAAAACAAACAAAATTAACTCCGATTGAATTTGAAATTTTCAACCTTTTATTCCAAAATCATGGTAATATGGTATCTTCTGCTCAGTTATTGAAAGACATTTGGGGATATTCTCCGGATGACGATATTGAAACAATCCGAGTTCATATCAGACATTTGAGAAGTAAAATTGATAAAATTTCTGATGGCAAAAAATACATTGAAACAATCTATGGTGGCGGTTATAAATTAAATATATAATTATTTTTCGTTTTCGTAGCCAAAGTTTTTCAAAGATTTTTGTTTTTTACGCCAATCTTTATCTATTTTGACTTCCAAACCCAAAAAGATTTTCTTTTCAACGATTTTTTCTAACTCTATACGAGCTTCTGTTCCAATTTTTTTGAGAAGATTTCCACCTTTACCTATCAAAATACCTTTTTGGCTTTTGGTTTCACAATAAACTGAGGCATAAATTCTATCAATGTCGTCGCTTTCAGTATAACTTTCGATTTTTACTGCCACAGAATGCGGAATTTCATCTGATGTGTTTAACAAGATTTTTTCTCGGATTACTTCTTCTGTAACATCTCGCATCGTTTCTTCGGTTACAACATCCTCCGGATACAATAAATCGCCATCTGGAAGATATTTGTATATATTCTTAATCAACGTATCAATATTTCGCCCAGTTTTAGCGGAAATTTTTACAACAGGATAATTCTTTTCAAACAAAAGTTTATAAGTTAATAAATTTTCTTCAACTTTTTCTATTTTTTTTAGTTTATCAACTTTGTTCATTACAATAACAACCGGAATTTGCGTTTGCAAAATATTTTGCGCAATCCATTTATCTCCTTTTCCTGCAGGCTCTGAACCATCTACTAAAAATAAGATTAAATCAGCATCTGGAACTGCCATTTTGGATTCTTCTAACAAAAATTCACCCAACTTATTCAATGGCTTATGCACTCCCGGAGTGTCTATAAAAACAATTTGACCTTTTTCTGTTGTGTAAATTCCTTTAATTCTTTTTCTTGTAGTTTGTGCTTTGTCTGTTGCTATAACTATCTTTTGTCCTAATATTTGGTTTAATAATGTTGATTTTCCAACATTTGGTCTTCCAATAATTGCAGTAAATCCGCTTTTCATACGATACATTTCCTATAATTTATGCTATAATTTCTTCATAAATTGTAACATAAAAGCACAAAATTTTAACAAATTGGCAATTTTTTAACACTCAAAGTATTATATAATATAAGGGAAAAATTTTAACGGTAGAAAATGGCAGTGAAAAAATCTAGAATAATAGGTATAGCATTATTGCTTGCTCTTGCGAATGCACCTGTAGCAGGAACATTTGCCAATAGCAACAACAATCTTGTGCAACTTGATTTGAAGAAATCATCTCCAAATTCCGTTAATGTTACATTATTTACGTCAAATGGCTATAATGACAATGTTATGGTTAGAAAAAAATCTGACAACAAATATGTAATTCTTATTCCAAAAGTTCAAAGTTCAGGCTATAGCGCATCTAATTTAAGTGGCGTTAGAGATTTGGTATCAAATGTTGATGTAAAAACCGTTAATGACACAAATGGCGGTTACACAAAAGTTACATTAATTACAACCAAACCACTTGATATTAAAACAAGCGCACAAAAAACTACTCCTATAACAGAAGAACAAAAAGAATACAAAACTTTGATTGCGCAAGCAAATGCAGTTAAAAATAGTATAGGCAGAACAGAACCAAAACAAATTCAAAAAACAGAGGTTACTGTTAACAAGGCTTCTACCCCTGTTGCGCAAAAATCAACTATAGCACCTAACAAAGAACTAAGTAATTCCAATAAAGGAGTGAAAAAACAATCAACTGCGCCAAAAATTACTTTAACAGAAGTTAATCCACAATCTGTAAAAGAAAATAAAGACCGCCAAACAAGACGTGCGCAATTAGCGGAATTAATTCAAGAAGTTAAACAAGAAAAAATTGTTGAACAAGTTCCTGAAAAAACGCTTACAACAACTCAAAACAATCAGATTGATATCTCAAACAACACTCCTGACTTAGAAGTAAAAGATATAAACGAAATGCCTAAAGTTGAAAAATCTTCAATTTTGGCAACACTTAAACACAAAGCAAAAAAAGCAATTAAACCTATCGGAATAACAATTGCATCACTATTTGGTTTAATGTTTGTTTTGAGAATACTTGGCGCAATTGCAGCTGCAACAAAAGAAACTCAAGCTTCATTTGTTGAGCAACTTGCGCAAAATCACGCTGAAACAGAAAACTTTAAATATAATAATATAACAGATAATGACGAGTTGTCTTGGCAAGAAAAATACCAAAGATACTTAGATGCGTCAGCAAAACCTGTTCCTCGTGCTAATAACAAAGGAACATACACATTCATCAAAACTCCGGCTGAACCTGTTAGAAAATTGAACAAAAAACGCCAAGAACTTGAAAAAATGGTTTCTCAAGTTTCAAAAGTTCGCCCTGTGGAAATTGAACCTGAAATTGTTGAAAGTGAAGATGATGCAATCCAAAAATCTATTAAATTCAAAGCTTTTGACACTCAAAGAGCTTCTCTTGACACAACAAGCAGAGATAAAATTAAGAGCAGATTTAAAAAATATGAGAATGCTCTACCTCTGCACGAACAGAAAAACGTAGAGTTGGGTAGTTCTATTCTTCACACCAACCCAAGAAGATTAAAAGACGCAAACCTTGATGTTGCAGATGTTGACAGAAACAGAATTAAATATGACAACTCTGACTATATTATGTCTTCAGTTGATGAGTTTTTCTCAATTATTGACAAAGAACAAGAGGCTGAAAAACCAAAACAACAACCTCAAGTTCAAACTGCACCTCAACCGATTGCGAAAAAAATCAAACCCACAAACACTCCAAAACAACAAGAACAAACAGTTACAAAACCTTTAACAAACCCGATTACAAAATTGCGGAATGATTCAAAAACTTCATACTTAAACGGATTAATAGTAAAATCTGGTTACAACATTGATAACAATAAAGGTTTCTACATCGTAAACCTTGATGGGAAATCTGCATTAATCGGAAAAGTTAACGACGAAGTGTTCGTATTAAAAAGATTTAATTCAAATGTTACAAACCCAATACAAGTAAGACACGACAACGCTAACGTTTATATGGTAAAAGCGGGCGATTTTAAATCTCTTGTAGAAGTTAATAACAACAAAATGGGTGTGCTAATCGAATTATAATAATACATATAAAGGGCTAAAAGTTGAAGATTGAGTTTTGTCGTCTTGAAAAATATTTTGAGATGTTTATAAAAAAAGTTATTCCGATTTTATTATTATCAACATTGCTTTGCGGGTGTTCACAAAAAGATAATCATACAACAATTGAGTTTGCAAGCTGGGGATCAAAATCTGAAATTGATATACTAAAGCCGATTTTAAATGATTTTGAAAAAGCAAATCCGGATATAAAAGTAAATTTTATGCACATCCCTCAAAATTATTTTCAAAAAATTCACCTTTTATTTGCTTCAAACACCGCACCGGATGTGATTTTTATAAACAACTTATATCTCCCAATATACGCAAACGCCAATCTTTTGGAAGAATTACAAGTTCCTCAAAATGAGTACTACCAGCAAGCTTTGCAAGCATTATCTTGGAACGGGAAATTATACGCAATCCCAAGAGATGTTTCAAATTTAGTCGTTTTTTACAACAAAGATTTGTTTGACAAAAAGCACATAAAATACCCAAATTCAAATTGGACTTATTCAGAATTTTTAAAAACTGCACAAAATTTGACTGGGAATGGTGTTTTTGGGATAAGCTTTGAAGAAGATCCGCTGTTTTATCTTCCATATCTGATGAGCAACGATGGCGGGATTTTGCCTTCTGAAATCAAACAAAAAGGCTCTCAAGACGGTTTGAATTTTTATGCAGATTTAAGAAAGAAGTACCATGTAGCTCCTTTAAAATCTGAAAGTGCGAGTGCTACAATGGCTCAAATGTTTTTACAACAAAAAATCGGAATGTATATCTCCGGCAGATGGATGGTTCCCAAATTGAGAGAAGAAGCTAAATTTGATTGGGACATTGTTCAATTTCCAAACGGAGAAAAAGGGAGTATTGTACAACTTGACGCATCAGGTTGGGCAATTGCAAAATCTTCTCAACACAAGCAAGAAGCACAAAAACTTATTGAATATTTATCCTCGAAAGAAAGTAGTGAAAAATTTACTACAAGCGGTTTAATAGTTCCTGCAAGGTATGATGTTGCAAATTCAAAATATTTTCTTGATGGTGAAAAACCCAAAAATTCTAAAATATTTTTAAAAATAATAAAAACATCAAAACCAACACCTGTAACTATTGACTACAGGGAAGTTACAGACAAATTAAAAAAATCAATGGAAACAAAATTCAATTAATATGTAAATAAATTGAAAAAAATATAATTCGCAATTATAATAATTTTATGGATGGATTAGATGCAAGCAGACTGACTGACTTAAAAGATAAAATCATAAACAAGTTAGAAGAAACCGAATTATATCGTTTCAAAGGAACGGTTTCTAAATTGTTGGGCTTGACCGTAGAAGTAAAACTTCCAGGCTTGAAAGTTGGAGATTTATGCTACATCGAAACAAAAGACGGCAGACGAAAACCGGCAGAAGTTCAAGCTTTTAAAGGTGAAGTTGCTCAATTACTTTTGCTCTATGATGGCGAAGGTATCGGGCAAGGTAGTCTTGTTACATCTACCGGTAAACCTATCACAATTCCAGTTGGAGATTTCCTTTTAGGGAGATTGATTAACCCGATGGGAGAACCGATTGACGGCAAACCGCTTGACACAACCGGAGCGACATGGCGACCGGTAGAAGGACCTCCACCCGGACCTTTTGAAAGACCAATTATTACAGAAGTGTTTTCAACAGGAGTTCGGGCAATTGATAGCTGCATGACAATGGGTTGCGGACAACGTTTAGGATTATTTGCAGGCTCTGGAGTTGGGAAAAGTACATTACTCGGTATGATTGCCAGAAACTCTGATGCAGATGTAAACGTAGTTGCGTTAATCGGAGAACGTGGGCGTGAGGTTAAAGAGTTTGTTGAAGATGCACTTGGCGAAAAAGGTATGGCAAAATCTGTTCTTGTTTGCTCAACAGGCGACCAACCACCATTGATTAGGCAAAAAGCTTTGTTAACTGCAACCGCAGTTTGTGAATACTTTAGAGATCAGGGTAAAAAAGTTTTCTTGATGACTGATACCGTAACACGTTGTGCAATGGCAGGGCGTGAAGTTGGGTTATCACTAGGCGAACCTCCAACAATGAAAGGTTATCCGCCATCAATTTTCTCTTGGTTGCAAAAAGTTTTGGAAAGAGCCGGAAACAGCCCAAAAGGCTCTGTAACAGCTCTTTATACAGTATTAATGGAAGGTGATGACATTTCGGATCCGATTGTAGATATTGTGCGTGGTATCGTTGACGGTCACATTTTCTTGTCAAGAAAAGTTGCCGAAATGAACCATTATCCGGCAATTGACGTTCTCGGAAGTATTTCAAGGTTGATGTCATCTATTGTTACACCTGAACACAAAGAAGCCGCCGGTAAAATGCGTACAATTATGGCGTTGTATAGAGAAAACAAAGATTTGATTGACGTTGGAATGTATCAACCCGGAACTAACCCTAGACTTGATACAGCAATTGAGATGATGCCAAAAATTAATGCGTTCTTGCAACAAAGAACTTCCGATATTGTTAGTATGGATACAACCATTCAAACTCTCGTCGATATGATGAGAGGAGTGGAGATATAGTATAACAGATGGCAAATTATTCCGTTGCCAAAATCATACTATCACTTATAAAAGAATAATAACTTATTTGAGAAAAACTTCAGTAATTAATTTTACCCCTCTCTGAAATTTCTAAGCTCATATTATTCGCTAAGAAATTTCTTCTCTCCCACAAGGGGCGAGATAGTCACAACAATAAGATGCAAGCACATAATGAAAGGCTTGAGAAATATAGTTTCCCAAGCCTTTCATCTTTCTTACTGCTTAAAATTTATGCGTAATAACCTTGCCCCCAGTCATAATGCTTATTAACTCCTACATCTTGCCAGTCTTTTGCGGAAGGAGATTTTACGTATGTAGCTTCTTGTATATATTTTGGTTTACCAAAAATATCTTTTTCCAAAGCAGCAAATTCTTTCTTTACACCTGTTTTTAAATCTCCACCAAGATGATAATATGTCTCTTGACTTCTAAATTCAGCTTGTCCTGGGAAAACCCATTTTACTCTTGAAATAACTGCTTTCCCTTCTTTGTTTAAAACATTTGTTTTAGTTACAACTGTTTTGCCAAATCTTTCTGTTGATGAGAGAGCTTTCAAACCATTACTTAAAATTTTACTTAGTGCCATTTAATCCATCCTTTCTTTTCGTTTCCCTTACTCTTTTATAAAAACATTAACGTGGAAAAGTTTGACACAGTGCGCCACATAGCATAGCATAGCATAGCATAGCATAGAGGTATTATGACAGGGTTTAAGCCTATTTTAAACTTATATTTACATTTCGTAACAATTCAATTTTTATTTGTTTTTTACATATTTTTCCTTTATGTTATCATTATTTTGAAAGGAATTAATGAAGATGATTATACCTAATAATTTTGCCCCAGCTATGCTTATAACTCTTTTTGCAGGTTTATCAACTGCAATTGGTGGTGGTATAGCATTTATTGTAAAAAAAGATAATTTAAAAGCTTTGTCAGTCGGTTTGGGATTTTCTGCCGGCGTAATGGTTTTCGTATCATTTATGGATATGTTGCCGGAAGCCGGAAAACTTTTGGCGCAACATTTTCCAAATACACATGAATGGCTTACACTTGCAGGCTTTGTGGCAGGTTTGATTGTTGCAATCTTGATTGACTACTTTTTACCAGACCACATTGATACGGAAGACGTTTTACACCCAGACGGTCCTGCTCACAGAAATTATAGAATTAAAAGAGCCGGAATTTTTACCGCAATCGCAATTTGTGTACACAACTTTCCAGAAGGAATGGCAACATTTTTTACAACAACCCAAAATATTACACTTGGATTGTCTGTCGGCTTAGCTATTGCTATTCACAACATTCCTGAAGGTATTGCAGTAGCTTTACCAATGTATCACGTAACAGGCAAAAAACGATATGCAATGTTATATGCAGCACTTTCAGGAATTACAGAACCAATCGGAGCTTTAGTCGGAATGTTTATTTTCGGATTATTCCTACCACAAGTCCTAATAGGAGCTTTGATGGCTGCCGTTGCAGGGATTATGATTTATATTTCATTCGATACCTTGCTACCACTGGCAAAAGAATACGGCGATTGGCACCAATCAATTGTTGGTATTATTTCCGGGATTCTTGTTATTTGGATTAGTTTAATTTTGATAGGCGGTTAATCTCAAAATGAATTTGTCAAACCTGTTTGATATTGGAAGAAACTTATATGCACTACCTGCTTACAACGACAGAAGCGGGTTAGCACCTATGCCGTTAAGATATTTTTTTGAATTAACATATCGTTGCAACTTGAATTGTCCATATTGCTACGTTGGCGACGACAGAAAAAAAGACGAACTAACCACTGAAGAATGGTTCAAAATAATAGACCAAATTCCGTTTTATTCTTTTGTAACTCTTGTCGGTGGCGAACCGCTTATCAGAAAAGATTTTGTCGACATTTTGATGAGAACTTCTAAAAAAACATTTGGCAAATTGAATGTAGTATCAAATGGAATTTTGATTAATGACGAAATCATAGATGCTTTTATAAAAAGTAAAATGATGCTTTTGTCGGTTTCTCTCGACGGTTATGGAGAAAACCATAATATTAACCGAAACAAAGACGGAATTTGGGACAAAATCATGAACAATTTTGACAACATGAATTCTCGAAAAAAACGCCCGATGGTTGATATCAAGACAATTGTACTTGAAAACAATCTTGATGATTTGGTAAAACTTTACAAAATGTGCGACGAAAAGAGATTTAATTTTCTTTCAATTTCTTTTTTACGCAACAACAATTTAAAACAAAATTCTGTATTATTTGATAGTTTTGTACCGGAATTTAATGCGAATTACCCTATTCAAAAATATTTTGATATGGAGCATTTCAAAGAAGTTTACAAGGAACTTGAAAGTTTAAGTAAGAAATCGAATGTAAAATTAAGATTTTCACCGAAGTTTGAATATTCTAAAAATCCACTTGAAAAAATTGAAGAATTTTTCAACACTCCGGCAGAAAAACCTGCTTCAGAGATTTATAAACCTTGCATGTATCCTTATTCAAACATGATGATTAATCCGCAGGGAGATGTTTACCCTTGTTTGTCACAAAAAATCGGCAACATCAAAGATATGCCGATTAAAGAAGTTTTCAACCTTCCGCATTACAGATGTTTTAGAAAAAATCTTCACGCCGCAAAAGTTTTCGGTGCTTGCCAAATGTGCTGCGAATTGTGCGTAAAATAATTACAATCTAAATGGATAATCTTTCGGAATTTTCCAATTATTATATTGAATAACTGCAGTACACCATTGCAATTCCGTGCCATCATAACATTTTTCTTTTAATTTATCCGCATCACCATCCCAACGGACTTTATAAGGCTCAACTCCTTTATTATAGTGTTGTTTCCATTGAGGTCCATCTGTATTAGGCCAAAAGCCAAAAGAAAACAGTTTTTTACTATACAAATTGGCAAATTCTTCTTCTGATAAAGTCGGTTTAAAATCTTTTGCAAACGGGAAAAACAGGAAATGCCCACCAGTTGTTTTTTCTTTAACCGAACCATCCGCATTTGTCGAATAATACACATCTATAACGACTAAGCTACCATCTGCGAAATAAACGACTTTTCTAGGTCTGCCATAATAATAATCTTCTTCTTTTACATATTTTATGTATTTTTTTAAATATGAATTCCACAAATCGTCAGAATCAGACGGTGTCCAGTATAATTTATCACCATTATCCCTCTCAGACATAGTAATAGCTTGATTTATTACAGAATAGAATTTCTTTAAACGAGTTTCAACAACGAGTTTGTGCTGTTGTTGAATTAATGCCGGCATAGTTAATGCCGCTACAACTCCGATTATGCCGAGAGTGATTAAAACCTCCGCAAGAGTGAAGG
>ENA-OOXC01000650-OOXC01000650.1-human-gut-metagenome-genome-assembly--contig:-NODE-650-length-24957-cov-2.736326_pt1 | contig 24957 bp, 19 predicted proteins | sample MGYA00241578_ERZ501325 | MGnify/ENA primary metagenome ERZ501325 (study PRJEB25962, sample SAMEA2042737) | human gut metagenome | biome: human gut; feature: human-associated habitat; material: faeces...
TCTTCCTTCTTCTCCAACGATCGGATAATTGATATGCCAGAAATGTCCTTCCTGCTCTACATGCTCTACCTCTGCGTCCGAAATGGATGTCTTACATACAGGACACCAGTTGATGATCCTGGAACCTTTGTAGATATATCCCTTTTCATAGAGATTGACAAATACTTCCTTAACTGCTTCTGAACATCCCTCGTCCATTGTAAAACGCTCTCTGTCCCAGTCAGCAGATGAACCCAGCTTCTTTAACTGGCTGATGATTCTTCCGCCATATTCCTTCTTCCAGTCCCACGCACGCTCCAGGAACTTCTCACGGCCCAGGTCATGCTTGTCAATACCTTCTTCTTTCAGCTTCTGGATGATCTTGACCTCAGTTGCAATACTTGCATGGTCAGTACCGGGCTGCCAAAGTGCATTATATCCCTGCATTCTCTTAAAACGAATCAGGATATCCTGCATGGTATTATCCAGTGCATGTCCCATGTGAAGCTGACCGGTAATATTTGGCGGTGGCATCACAATGGTAAACGGTTTCTTGCTGCGGTCTACTTCTGCATGAAAATACCCATTGTCCTCCCACTTCTTATAGAGACGATCCTCTATATCTTTCGGATCGTATGTTTTACTTAATTCTTTGCTCATGTGTTCCTCCTTAATATAAATGAAACGCCCTCTGTACAGAAAGCCTTTTCTTTTTCTGCACAAAGGGCGAAAACTCTCGCGGTACCACCTTTGTAATACTCATCATGTCCTTTAACGGGGACGATCCGGGAATGCCTACAGGGCAATGCACCACATTCAACATTCCAGTTCCGGAGCTACCTTCCACACTGCATCCTGTGGATATCTTACAGCCATTGCAGGAACATTCTGCACGAAAACTCTGCCAATGCTCCACTTCAATGAATATCCTTCTCTTTCAGGAATTCCATGTGTACTCCTCTCCATCATCACTTTTTTATACATAATTTAATCTTACTTGCGGCTCTCTTTTTTGTCAAGAAGATTTCTGTGAAATTCACTATAATTCCTCTTCTACCATGTTCTTTTCCCGATGGAACATATCGTAGATACATGGAATGACAATCAGCGTCAGAACGGTACCATAAACCAGTCCTCCAATCAGTGTGATTGCCATCGGACGCATCATGTCGGAACCGTCACCGATTCCAAGAGCCGTAGTCAGCATTGCAAGAACTGTGGTCAATACCGTCATCAGAATCGGACGAACACGGGTCTTTCCGGATGAAATAATCGCCTCATGCTTAGAAACACCCGCTTTTCTTGCCTGATTGATATAATCAATCAGTACAATACCGTTGTTTACAATAAGACCTGCCAGCATGATAAATCCAAGCATTGCAAGGACATTGACTTCCTGCCCTGTCAGAAGCAGAGCAATAAATCCTCCGGTGAAGGCAAGCGGAATCGAGAACATAATGATAAACGGAGAAACGAGTGACTGGAACTGTACCACCATGATCAGATAAATAAAGATAACTGCCAGTATCATCATCAGAACCAGCTGGCTCATGGAATCACTGATTGTCTCGTCCTCTCCGGTCATTTCGATATGATAGCCTTCCGGCACATTCAGCTTATCCATACTCTTTTGAATTTTATTGCCAAGCAGTGTGACATTGTGATCTTCATCCACACCACAGGATACCGTAATATAACGTGTCTGTGCATCCCGTTTCATGGTGCTGAGTGTTGTCGTATCTTTCATCTCACAGATTTTCGTAAGAGGAATCTCTTTTTCTTTTCCGTCTTTGTCTGTGTGGGTAAATGTCATCTGTCTGATATCGTCCAGTTTCGTATCCGTCTGTTCCTGTGTCTGCACATAGACTTTATAATCTTTGATGTCTGTGGAAATCGTGGTTGCGCTCTTGCTGTCTGCCATCTTCGCACTGACAAGCTGATATACCTGTGCAACCGTGTATCCGTATTCCGCAGCTTTTTCTTTATCCACGGAAATGGTAAGCTGTGGTTCCATATCTTCCAGACCATCGTCCACATCCACGGTTCCCTTTGTCTGCTTCATCACATCTGCCACTTCTTTGGCAAGCTTCTGCAGCGTATCAATATCATTTCCTTTAATTCTGACGGAAAGACCGCTGCCGAAATAACTGCTGTAATCCATGGAAGAACTGTTGGTTTCTACTTTGCAGTCCAGATCTTTCGTCCTGCTGACAATTTTTTCTTCCACATCCGATGCTTTGACTTTGGAGTCCTCATCCAGCAGGATATACATGCTGACGCTGTCATTTCCTCCACCCATCAGATTCATCGTGGAATCTCCACCAGCCATCGCTCCGACCGTCTTGATTCCTTTGATTTTTGAGATCCTCTGAATCACATCATCCGATGCCTGTGTTAATTCCTCAAAGGTCAGTATCTCACCCTCTTTTGCAGAAATCGTGACGGAAAGCTGATTTGTCTCCATATCCATATCCATAAAGTTTAAGCCTTTTGAAAGTGACAGTGCTGCACTTCCGATCAGAAGAACCACCGCAATAATCAGTACCAGTGGTTTGAAACGCAGACACCACTCCAGCACTCTGCCATACCATTCCCGGACGGCATCGAACCACGGATGACGGATATCTTTTGTTTTTCTGAGTGTAACAGAAGCCATCGCCGGGACAAACGTCAATGCCACGACCAGACTCGCTACCAGGGTATATGCAATCGTAAGGGCAAGATCCACAAACAACTGCCGGGTAATTCCCTCTGTAAAAATAATCGGCGCATAGACGCTGATCGTGGTAAGCGTTGACGCAATAATCGCACCCGTCACCTGTTTTGATCCTTCTACCGCTGCTTTCCGGATGGAATAGCCTTCTCCGCGCAGACGATAAATATTTTCGATGACAACAATTGAGTTGTCCACAAGCATACCAATACCAAGCATCAGTCCGGACATGGAAATAATATTTAAGGTAATTCCGGTAAAGTACATCAGCACGATTGCAGCGACAACGGAAAGCGGTATGGAACATGCAATCACGATTGTCGGTTTGATATCTTTCAGGAACAGCAGCAATACCAAAATAGCAAGGATTGCCCCCCAGATCATATTCTGCATTACAGAGTTTACAATCATGTCAATGTATACGCCCTGATTCATCAATACATTCAGGTGGAGCTTGGAATCTTCTTTTTCTAACGCTTTGAATTTATCCAGAATACGATTCGTAACTTCTCCGGTAGAATATCCGGTCTGTTTTTCCATCGAAAGCATAATGCCCGGATTGCCATTAATCACCGCATACGTCTCGTCGGAATTATCCGTCACTTTGATTTCTGCCACATCCGAAAGGCGGATTGTATCAATTCCATCAATTCCCATATCCACAAGCGGCAGGTCTTTTAATTCGCTGACATCCTGCACGGCATCTCCCACACGTACCAGATACTCAGTATCCCCATCCATGGCATATCCCGCCGGCATATCAAAATTCTGCGCGGCAAGCAGGCTTGTGATGGTATCCTTGCTCAGCACTTTATTCAGATCTGCGGAATCATGCGCCGTATCTTTGGCTTCATCCAGTTTACTCTGTGCGCTCTCCAAGGAGGAGGCTGCATTGGCCAGTTCGGTAGAAGAAGCACTGACCTGAAGTGCCGTCATGGATGCATTGGCATTTAACGTATCCAAAGCCGAGGCCAGGCTGACTTTTCCGCTCTCTACCTTCTGCTGTGCACGTTCAATGGTTTTCATTCCTGTATTGACTTTGGTCAGGAGTTTTCCCACTTCTGCGGATGCCGCCGGGAGATCCTCATAGGTATTTACTGTGATTCCAAGCGAGGACAACGCCGAAAACTGCTTTTTCACAACCGCATTAACCTGTTTGATCTGTGCCTGCATCTCACTGCTCTCTGCAAGCTGCGGGTTATCTTTTAATACCGTCACGATTCCGGTATAGGCATCCGACTTCATAAAGGTCTGAATACCGGTCTGGATCTGTTCCAAAGAAGCTTTCTGTTTTTTTAACTCTGCGAGTTGTTTTTTCAGATCCTGTTCCGTCTTGTAGAGCTTCTTCTGCTGATCCATCGTCTGATTAATCGCGCTGTTTAACTGCTCCGATCCCTGACTGATGGAAGACTTTCCACTCTCTACTTTCTTTTTCCCCGCATCAATTTTTTTCTGGGACTTTTCAAACTGTTCATCGATCTTCTTCTGAATCTTTTTATTTAATGCGTCTATCTTGTCCTGATCGAGTGTTACATCTACGCTTTCTTCCAGCTGCCCGGTCGTAGTGACAGAAGCCACTCCTTCCAGACTTTCAAGTGCCGGCGCAAGATCATTCTTCACATAACCGGAAAGTGCGTTCGCATCCATGCCATCCTTATCCACCGCTGCAGCCAGCACCGGCATCATGTCCGGATTGACTTTCATAATCATAGGTGTTCCAATGGAATCATCCCATTGCCCGGATACCTGGTCAAGACTCTGCTGGATTTCGATCACCACCGAATCCATATTTGCATTCTGCTCATATTCCAGTGTTACGACGGAATAACTGTTATAGGAAACAGAACTGATATTTTTAATGTTGGACGTTGTTGCCATCGCCGATTCAATCGGTGATGTCACATCACTTTCCACCTGTTCCGGACTTGCTCCCATATCGGTTGTGATAACCAGCGCATACTGAAAACTCATATCCGGAAGCAGATCTGTCGTCATTTTTGACAACGAGACCGCACCGAGCACGATGACCAGCACAACTGCCACAAGCACGGTATAAGGACGTTTCACACTGTACTTTGAAATCATGTTTTCCTCCTGTAAATTTTTCTTCTGCTGAATAAAGCAGACCCATTGGAAGTGGAACACAGTTCCCAGCGCCTGCTTTTTTTCATTATACCGATAATCGGTTCTTTTTTACAAGAGGATTTCCGAAAGCTTTATTTTCTTTTTAGAAACAAAAAAAAGACATCCGTTTCCGAACGTCTTTCTTTCCTGTACTTTGTCCGTTATTTTCTGACTGCTTTATGCGTTCTCCTCCAGTCCATCCTCTTCATCCGAAATAGCTGCAGATGCCCCGGATACTGCTGCAATCACTGCGATCAACGCCCCAAGTACCGCAATCCCGATAATCGCAATCAGAAAAATAAATAACCCCGTTGCTGACATGATTCCATCTCCTTTTGTAATTGATCCCCAAATCCTTTTCACCTGTCTTATCCTTTAAGATACCCGGATAAGTCTCAAAGAATACAATTTCTTTTTTTATTTTATCACAGAACCACTGTCCTCACAATGTTATTTTACTTTAATTTTCATGGAAACTGTCTTTGTCTTTCCGTTCTTCAGTGTTACTTTTGCTTTGATCGTGACGGTTCCCTTCTTCTTTGCTGTAATCTTTCCGTTTTTATCTACTGCTGCAACAGACTTTTTACCAGATGTATATGTAATCTTTTTTACATTATCTAGATCAAGCTTACTGCTTAACTGTATCTTTGTATTCTTTCCCGCTTTGATGGAAGCTGTCGTCTTTTTTACGGCGACCGTTTTTAAAACCGCTTTTTCCACATTTTTTATTTCTGCTGCAGAAAGCATCCGATAATCCGAACCTGCGGCAAGATTCACATGTAATGTGCCATCTTTTCCAACGGTATACGTCTTTGCATTCACCAGTTTATACGCTCCGGTTTTCTTATCCACAACAACGACACTCAGTTTGTTTCCTGCAGTTAAGTCTTTTGCATCTGCGGTTACTGTATATCTGATATTTCCTTCTTTATCGGTAACATTTGCAGTAATTGCCACATGGTCTGTTCCGGCAGCTTCCACGATCCTGCTCACCATATCTGCAGAAATCTCTGCCTTGGTACCTGTCACTTCTGCACTTGCTTCCGTTACTTTTCCAGCCGTATCTTTTGTCACGATAACCGTTACTTCTGCTTTCTCCCCGGAAGCAGTCGTTGCCGTTACGTTCTTTGATTCGGTTGTCTGCTCTGGCTTGTCATCCTTCTTTGTATCATCAGATGGAGTGACGGTTGCAGCGCTGCCGGAGGATGAGCCACCAGAGGATGAGCTGCCGGAAGTATTTGTATCATCCTTTCCTTCCGAAGATGATGCATCCTTATGCAGATACAGCACATCCACTGCTCCCCATCCGCCATCCTCATGTTCTACACATACACGAAGTTTTACGCTCTTTGTCTTATCCAGTGTAAAAGTTACCTTCGGTGTATGCCAGTCTCCCCATGCGGTCATTGCTGTGGCTTCGCCGATAAATAATACACTGTCATCTTCTGCGTTTAATATCTGCATGGTTACATCTGACTGTGCCCCCTGGGCATATGCTTCCAATGTATAGGTTCCTTTTTCCAGCGTAATTGCTTTCTTATATGTAACAGAACCATTTGCTGCGGATGCTCCGTACCAGCCCATACTGTTTTTTCCGCTCTTTGCATTCTCTGCGGAAGGAATTCCCTTGAACGTGGTTCCGTCTACGGTAAAGTATTCTCCACTGTCAAATTCAACCGCTTCTTTATTTGTAATCAGATTTGCATATTTTACCTGTAAAGTAAGTGTAACATCTACACTGGTTTTTCCTTTATAAGCACCTCTTGTAATTTCTTTGCTCAAAGAAACCGTACCGGAAATCTGATAAGTTCCGGGCTTTGACATATCCGCCTTTTTTACAGATGCTTCATCCCAGGTAACCGCCTCTTCTACCGGTGTTTTGCTATCGGAATACGTAACTTCCACGGAATCCGGAAGTGTAAAATCACTGCCTGCAGTAATCGTCTGTGTCAGTGCAGAATCAAATCCTTCTACACTTACCAGATTCGAAACAGCACCCGTTTTTACATAATTCCATACATGAAGTGCAGGAGTTGCAGTGCCATCCGGATAAAACATGGCTTCATTGTCAACTGCAGAACCGCCATACCATTTGCCTGCATCTTTCGAATCATATTCGTTGGCATAACTTGAAGCCCATCCGCTTCCGTATTTTTCCCACTTTTCCTGATTTTCCTTTACCTGTGCATCATATGCATCTCCGGTAAGTCCTTTGGTATTTCCAACGGTCAGCCATGCCGGCTCCCAGTAATATACCCCAAGTCCTCCTGCTTCGTTTACCGTATTGATCAGATTGCGGATTGCAGTTGCCTGTCCCTGCTCGGTAAATGGCTCCGTTGTGTCAGCTCCGTTATCATTATTTCCAACACGCACTGTATTGGCATGTCCGTCACTGTCTTCTAACGTATAAGCATAACTGGTTTCCACAACCATCACATCTTTACAATATGTATTCTTTACCGTCTGAAACTGCTGTTTTAAGTTATCTAATGTTCCATGCCAGTATGGATAATAACTGGTGGCAAGAATATCATAATCAACATTGTTGTTCTGCAGATTTTCTGCCCATGTTACCATGGTTCCCTTGTGTGGGCTTTCCACATGGATGACGACTTTGACATCCGGATTGTACGTTTCTACACCGGTTGCGCCCGCTGAAAATAATACACACATATTGCTGACATTTGTCTCACCGATAAATCCGCCCGTTGTCTCATTTCCAACCTGCACCATATCCACAACATCTTTTGACGGATCAATGGTATTTAAGGATTTTGTGATATAAGTATTTAATGCCTCTTTTTTCTGTTCAAGGGTGTACCCTTTCCATGCTTTGGGTTCCTGCTGCTTGCCCGGGTCTGTCCACAGATCAGAACAGTGGAAATCAACTAACATTTTCAGTCCGGCATTGCGGCATGCATCTGCAAACTCCTTTGCTTTTGCCACATCATTGTTTCCTCCGCCATAGCCGTTGCCATTGGCATCATACGGGTTATTCCATACACGGACACGAATGTGATTGATGCCCTGCTCTTTGATAAACCTGCAGATATCATCAAGTGTTTTCAGTTCGTTTCCATCATAGTCACGGTATACCACACCGCTCTGTAATTCAGAGATCATGGAGGAGATATCCATTCCCATGATAAAATCATCATCAAGATTTTGTACTTTTTTCACATTGACTGCTGCATCCTTTACAACCTGGGCATTGTCTTCCTCTGCCACTGCAGCCGCATAGGAAACAACCGTTTCATAGTCATCCTGTATGATGGCCGGATCGTCATAGGTGCCATTAAAAATATTTTCATATGCCTTCTTCACACCATCTGTTCCATAGGAAGCATCATAACTCTTTAACCATGTTTTCGTTGTTTTCTCAGAAGAAAGTTCATCCAGATCAAATCCTACTTCTTTATTGTTTATTCCATCTTTTTTATACTTCAGTTCGATCTGATACCAGCCATTTTTTCCTGCTATTTTTTCCATGCAATAATAAGATGAACCCTCGATCTCTGCCATATTTTCATCTTTTCCTGCCAGTAAATTTCCATCACAGTCCTTCCAGAACTGAATTGCCGGAATTCCGTCTCCTGTATATTTAAAATAGAATGTTTTGGTCATATACGCATCCGTATTACTGTTGTCTGCTCTTGTTAAAGTAATATCATCAAGGTATCCCCAACCGCCTTCATTTAAATCAACAGTTACCTTTATGGTAATAGAAGCTCCCGTGTGAACTGTCAATGCATTTTTTGTTTTATACTCTGTCAGCCCATCTGAAAACCCAATATCCGCACTCTGCTCTGTTGTTCCATCAGAAATTGAAATTGTACCACTATTTACAGATCCACCGTATGTGTTTAATGAAACATAATAGTTTCCTTCTTCTACGGCTGACACCTCATGCGTAATCGTGAGTACCTGTGCTTTCTTACTCCATATATTAAGGCTTGAATCATTATCTTTTGCATAATTTTTTCCTACAGCAAATGTCGTTAAATCACTTCCCACAGACCACTCCGGCGTCCAGCCATCAGTTGACTTACTAAAATCTTCCTGATAAATTACCGTATCCGCTGCCTGTACGCTCTCCTTTCCGGCATTCCACACCCCAAGCTGTGTAATCACCATAGCAAGTGCCAGAAAAAAACTGAGCACTCTCCTGTTCCAATGTTTTTTCTCTTTCATACACGATCCTCCCTCTTTGGACACAAACACGATAGTTCTGATATCCTCTCCCTTATCACCAGACCTATCGTGTTGCGCAACCGTTTGTTTTATTGATATGTCAACTATACCACTTGCGCAACCGTTTATTCAATTGACGGAAATTCCAAGTTTTTCTTATGCATTTTATACACTTTTCACATACATTTCCGTTGCATGAAAGAGATTTTGCACAAAACAAAAAAGGTGCAATGTTGTAAATCACTGCGCCTTTTTTGATATTTTATGCAATTATACCTGCATTTTTATTCTTTATTCTGTTTTATGCGTTTTTTTATAAGGTATTTGCTTATAATTCTTTCAACTACCGTAAACACTTTTACCAATGTCTTTGCGATGCTTTATTTTAATTTTTCAATTATGGTTTCTAATTCAGCTGCTTCCAATTCTGTTGCATCCATAATCTGTTCTAACGAGTACCCTTTCTTATGCATATTTAAAATTACTTTTTCAATTTCTCTTTGCTTGCCCTCGGCAATTCCGGCTTCCCGTCCCTCGGCAATTCCGGCTTCTCGTCCCTCGGCAATTCCGGCTTCTTTAATGCCCTGACTCAAATTACACATAATACTCACTTCCTCCTTAAAATTTTGTTCCATTGGAATATGATATTCCTGTTCCATAATTTTCATTTTTTGCTGTTGTGATAATTCATTAGAAAACATGGCACATAACAGTCTATGCAGCACATATTCATTATGACTCTCCGGAAGCGCATTCGTCAAGCCGATCATCACAATATTTACCAGATTCAAATTTCCTTTCCAAATTATGTTTTCCGAGTAAATCTTCTCTTGTTAAATGAATATGACACATACTGTTTTCCGGCATGTTCATACAAACCCATATACTATAGACTGTCTTTATATCATTATAATTCGATTTTACAAAATCCCGTTCCTTCTGTGACGAAATCAGTCTGCTTACATAAAAAATTGCCCGATTTAAAATCTGATACGAGCCGGGTTCATCTTTTTGAGCTTCCACATTGATAATCATCTGCGCCAACCCGTTTCTCATTCGCACATAAAAAATAATATCAAATCGAACCAGTCCTTCATTTCTTTCTCCGGCTTCTGTATTTAGTCCTACAATCCTTTTCCCTTCCTCATTCCTGTCCTTATTGGTCAATCCGGACGCAACTGGTATTTTGCTGATATATGGATCTCCTTCTATCAGGGAAACTACTTTTTCGATTTCCATCCCTTGAAATTCTTCCACTGTTCTAACTAAAATGTGAGCCAATACATACTTTTGTGCTAACAGACGCTTTGCGCTTTCATCATACTGTGCCTCACTATCAGCTGCCTGTATGGCATTCTTTATCTCTGTATTCAAATAAAACCTCCTCTTACATAAAAATCCCCGTCAAAAAATCTCCCCAAAAGAACGTATGTGATTTTATTGTAAAAGATATTGATTCTGATAGCAAATTAAATTTTTATAAATCCATATTTCCATATTTATGGTCGATCTTGATAAACTAAATGAAGCTGTCATACAAACTAAAGTTCATACGACAGCCCCTCTTCATTTAATGCTAAATTCTTTTTATTGTACTGTAAAATTCACCGTAATTTCAACCGACTTTGATTGTTTTACGATAGTTCCATCATTTTTTGCATAACCAAACGATATTTCAAATTTTACTGTATTACTTCCTTCATGAAACAGTTCATCATTCCAATGAATATCTACAATGCCCCAGCCGGTTTCCTGACTTACTCTGTTCCAATCGTAACCATTTTGTTGAATTTTCAGATTTTCAAAGGAAATAGAACCAATTTCCTGTAACTCGTCCGGCACTGTTCCATACGTATATTTCAACATTCCTTTTCCAAAATCTACCGCAATTGCACTTCCGGATGTTACAGTTTCCAAATTAATTGTTGTCTGATCCGGTTCTTTCAATATTATTTCAAATTCATCGGCATTTTTATCTAAAGAAAACGTTGTCTGCGCATACATTTCAGAGCAGCCTTTGAGACGTTTGTATAAAACATACTCTGTATTATTTGTAAGATTTTTGATTTCATAATTTCCAAGTCTGTCTGCGTAACCGTCCCATTTTTCTTCCGGAACATCAGAAATTGCTGTACCACTTGTGACACAAGCATATTCATATCCCGTTTCATAAGAAACAACAATTGACTCCTTTAACTGTTTTACTATAGTAGGCTCTGATACTGTAATTGCATCTCCTGTACAGGCAAAATCTACAAAATCATTCATCATATAATTTGCATCGCCCTTATAAATTCCTACCCAGATGCTTACCATCGCATGGTCTTTTTCTACTGTTTCATCTGGATATTCTTCCTCATACTTGAAAGGACGGGTCTGCACACTCCATCTTTCAATCTTACAAGCCTCTGTATCTTTACTCAGTTCCTGTTTTAAATCTTCTTCGAATGCATGTCTGCAAATTTCCGCACTCTTTAGTCCCGATACCGAAGCTATATGTGTCTTTTCCATTTCTGCCTGCACAATTTTCTTTGCTGCATCCAAAGATGCCCAGACAGAACCATCATATGTGAATTTCTTTACAAACTTTATGCCGGATATACTTATTGTTATTGTATATTCCCCTGTCTGCAATTTTTCTGAAAATTCCATATAATATGCCTGTGTGTCCTGCTGATGTCTGTATATCTTATCTATGTTCACCTTATTCCCGGCTGCATCTGTAACCGTCACTGCCTCTGACGCAATTTCTGCCGGAACTGTCTGATTAAAATATGCTGCAATCTTTTGTGAAGAACGAACCATAATATTAGTTAGTTTCAACGGATCTGGCGAAGTATAGGTGTATCCAGGATTGGTAGTTGTCGTTTCGGTATTCTTTCCATCTGAATTTACCTTGGACGATGTACCTGTAGCCACTTCCTGTGTCCCAGATGGTGTTTCTACTTTAACTGCCGTAGCTGTATCATTTTTTACTGCAACTTCTGTCTTTTCTCCAGTTGCTGCAACTTTACTTCCTTCTGCTCCCTTTGAAAGCGTAAGAGAAATATCTGCGGCAGCTTTTACATCTACCGGTGTACTGGACACAACACTTGCTCCTGCAGCCTTTTCACTAACCTTAATTGGTACTGCAGTTGTGGTTTTTCCTTCTACAGAAAGTACTGCAGCCGCTTTAACATTTACTTCTCCAATTTTTCCATCTACAGCAAGATCAACAATAACCGGTGCAGAAATTTCTACTGCATCAATTGTTCCTGATGCTTCAATTTTAATTTTTCCACCTTCCTGTGTTACGGAAACTTTTGCCAAAGATGCACCCGCTTCAACAATAATTCTTGCATCTACGGCAGTAATTTTAATTGAATTTCCCTTCGCATTCTCGCGGTAAGTATTCGGCTTAATTGCCTGAATATCAATGGACTTGAATTTTCCATTGTTCACAACATCCGCATTCGGTGCATTGATCACCAGATCCACTTTGCTGTAATTGCCCTGTGGTACCGTAAATGTAACGGCTCCCTGCGTTGCAACCGTGATCTTTCTGACGTTTTTATTTTTCAGAGCCTTTTCCAGTTCGCTCTGAGAACCAACGGTCAAGCTGGTAACTTTTGCTGTTTTCTTAACCGCAACCTTGCAAGTGAGTTTGGTTGTCTTGCCATTTTTTGTTGTTACCTTACAGGTAACGACAGCATTTCCGACTTTTACTGCCTTTACTACTCCCTTTTTGGAAACGGTTGCAATGGATTTCTTATTGCTGGACCACTTCAATTTGGCCTTTTTCCCTGCATTCTTTACTTTCAGGGTCTTTTTCTGTCCCACCTGAAGCGTCATTGTCTTTGCATTTAATCTTATTTTTTTGGTTGCTGCATATGCCGCTGATGGCTGATAGATCGTGATGATCATCGCAAATGCCAGTACAAATGCAAGCAGTTTTTTCATTTGTTTCATAGTCATCCTCCTGACAATGATTCATATCCTTTGAAATTCAGATATATTATTTTACTGTAAATGAAGCTTCTCCATCCGGAATTCCTTCTGCGGTAACGCTCACCTTATGCTCTCCTGCGGAAAGTCCTGTAGCATCCACCCAGATAACAAAAAAACCATCTCCACTTAAGAAAGCATCCTTAGGTTTTACTTCTGTACCATCTACTTTAATCACAAAATCTTTTCCATCCAGCTTTGGTGTACAGAATACATACAATATACCATCGGATACCCAAGGTTCCCCATCTTCACCCTCTGGAAACATTCCATCAATCTTTAATGCAGTAAATTTAAAGGATTTTGTCACGGTCTTATACCCTTTTTTCTGGATAGCAAAGGTATGTTTTCCATCTGTAAGCTTCTTTGTAAGTGTAACATAAGAAACTACACGCTCTCCATCCTTATCTGTCCATGTACTGTAATCCTTTTTCCCGAGTTTCTTTCCATCCAGTACATAAGTTGCGCCCTTGATTTCCTCTCCCGGATAAGAAATAGTTTCTCCACCAGTGAATACACTAATATCCTTTGCTGCAATTCCAAGTGATTTTGCTGCTTTTACGGTAACTTTACATGAATATGCAGCTTTTGTCTTTGTATCCTTTGCTGTAACAGTACAGGTGCCTTTCTTTACGCCTTTTACCAGTCCCTTTTTATCAACAGTGGCAATCTTCTTATCGGAAGTTTTCCAGGTTACGGATTTTACTCCTTTCACAGTCAGTGAAACTGTCTCTGTTTCATAAATAGAAACCGATTTCTTGTTCAGTTTTCCCGCAGCCTGCACCGGTGTTACCATAGCACATGTTAAAACCATTGCCAATGCTAAAACCATTACCAATGCTTTTTTCAGCTTGTTCATAATCATTTCCTCCTTATTTTAAATAATATTTTTTACATATTGATTCTACCCCCCACCGAAAAGATATGTCAATACGAAATTCTTTTTCATCCAGAAGCAAATATTATGTATCATTACTGTGCTCTGATATTTTCTACCCATAATCCCTTCTCTGGCTTCTGGAATACGAATTCCGTGAAAAATTTAGACATATAGAGGAAAATTTTTATATTATGTCCCCATTTTCTCGTCTGTCCGGACATATACCAAAAAAATATTTGTTATGTCCCATGTAAATGTCATAATAGGACATTTTTACCACCTTTACGTCTATATGTCCCATTTGACTGTTTCAGAAGGACTTTTTTGTTATCGTTTTGTCTATATGTCCCATGCTTCTGCCACAGCAGGACATTTTTTCACTCTCCTGTCTATATGTCCCACTTTCCTTATTCACTGGGATATTTTTCGACCTTTATCCTTTATATGTCCCGTCTGGTTCTTTCAGCAGGTTTTTATGTAGAACAGAAATGTTTCGCAAAGGGAAATCCGTATATCTGTTGGTTTCAATAACCAAAACTCCGGGAAATACACAACTCAATGTATTACCGCCTCCGTCGTCTTTTGTTTTTCGGCATCATCCGCAATCTGTTTTCCGGTCGCATCCATATGATAATTTTTCTTTATAATCAGCTTGGAGATGGGCACAATCGTGTATCCCTGCTCTTCCAAACTGGTCAGCATGGTATCCAGCGCATCTGCCGTATATTTTGCTCCATTGTGACAGAGGATAATGGCTCCCGGTGCAAGTGCTTTATGGTTGCAAACCGTCGTGATAATAGAATCCACACCATAATTCTTCCAATCCAGACTATCCACTGACCACTGAATCGGATAATAATGCATGGCGTACGCCGTCTTGATCACATCATTGTCGTAAGCCCCATAAGGCGGCCGAAACAGATACATCTCATAACCGGTCAGTTTTTTTACCTTATCATGCACAGTTTTTAATTCACTGTCTTTTTCCTCCTGGGAAATTGTCGTCATGTCATAATGATGCTCACTGTGGTTTCCCAGATCATGCCCTCTTTTTACCAGCTCTTTCACACAATCCGGGTTATCTTCTACCCAGCCTCCGGTCATAAAAAATGTCACCTTTACTTTATGTTTATCCAAAACATCCATGATACGTGGAAAATCTTCTGCTCCCCATGCAGCATCGAAGCTGAGTGCTACTTTCTTTTCTGTTGTGTCTACACAGTAAATCGGAAGTTCACGATCCCCGACCTTAGCACTTGTAATCACTGCAGATGTCGCCTGATACGAGACAAACATCAGACAGCAAATAAGAGCCATGACAAGAAAACCGTTTCCGATCTTCCTGCATGACTCTTTTTTTAATTCACGATGTATTTTTTTGAACATAATAACTCCATCAAATGTCTTTGTAGAGTATATGTACCATTCCAAAAATTTAGACGCAATTTATGCCTGCAGCTCATCCGCTCTCTGAATGAAATCAATCACCACAAGAATTGACTGCAGTGCTGCTTTCTCTGCAAATGTTGCATAATCCATAGAAGCTCCCTCTCCATCAGAAATGGAACGTAAAATTGCAAACGGAACTTTATTTACATAACAGACATGTCCGATAGATCCGCCTTCCATCTCACAGGCAATCGCATCAAACCTCTCATGAATCTTTGTCTTCTGCTCCGGTGTGCTGACAAACAGATCCCCTGTGGCAATCGTTCCGACATGATAGTGAATTCCTTTTTCTGCCAGGCAGCTGCCCAGCAGTCTGCACATTTTTTCGTCTGTCGGCAGATACACTTCGTTGATACCGGAAAGAAGTCCAACCGGATCTCCCAGAGGTGTCGTATTCATATCGTGCTGCACTACCTTATCTGCCACAGCAACATCCATTACCCCAAGTTCTTTGCAAAGTGTGCCACCCACGCCGATATTGATCACATAATCCACATGAAACTCCAGAATCATTGCCTCCGCACAGATTGCGGCAAACACCTTGCCGATTCCACACACTGCTGCAACCACTTCCTTATCTCCAATGGTTCCGCACACATAGGTAACGCCACTGTATTCCTTCGTGCTGATATCGCTCATGGATGCTTTCAGGTTATCCACCTCAATCTGCATCGCACCAATTACTCCGATTCTCATGTATCTTTTCCTCCTGCAATCTGTTTTATTCTGGATATGTAAAATCCATATTTGTCTGTTCTTCCAGCACAGCAAGATAGGTTGCCGCTTCTGCCTTTGCCGCTGCGAGAGATAAATTTTCATAATGTCCGCACTCAATTGCAGACTTACCGAATACCTCCCCTTTATGATCATAAATCTGTCTCAAAACCTCTTTTGTCATGGCAAACACTTCTTTGGGACTTCTGCTGTTACGAACCAGCAGATAAAATCCGGTCTGACATCCCATCGGTCCAAAATAGACAACTTCATTTCCCATCTCGGAATTGCGAATATAGGTAGCAAACATATGCTCCAGGGAATGCATGGTTGCATTGTCCATATAATCTCCTGCGTTCGGCTTGCGCGTACGCAGATCATAGGTAATCACATCCCCATCTTCACGGGAAATATAAAATCCCGGCATCAGAAGATTGTGATTGATTGTAAAACTCTTAATTCGATTCATTTTGTGCCTCCTGCAAAAAACTACTATTTCTTGATCAGAGTTCCCATACCACCGGTAATCTCTCCTGCTTCTTTATTTAATTTGGTTACAAGAACAGAGCGGATCGCAGACTCTCCAATGAAGTCAATTGCAGCTTCAATCTTAGGTGCCATGGTTCCTTCTCCGAATTCTCCTGCCGCAAGATATTTCTTTGCATCGGCAAGAGATAGTGTATCCAGCTTTACCTCGTCTTCTTTGCCATAATTCAGGCAAACCTTATCTACACTCGTAAGGATCACCAGCATATCAGCATCCAGAAGTTCTGCAAGCTTTCCGGCTGCAAGATCCTTCTCAATGACAGCACTGGCTCCCTGCAGACGGTTGTTCTGTGCCAGAACCGGGATTCCGCCTCCACCACAGGCAATGACAACCTGATCGGCATCGGACAGTGCGGAAATTGCATCAATTTCCACGATATCCATTGGCTTTGGAGATGCCACAATACGGCGGTATCCGCCTTCCACCTCTGTCACATGATTCCCCTTCTTTTCTTCTTCCTCTGCTTCTTCTTTTGTCATCACACGACCGATCACTTTGGCTGGATGATAAAATGCCTCATCATACGGATCAACAACCACCTGTGTCAAAACAGTGGAAACTGTTTTATAAATACCACGATTTAATAACTCTGTACGAATGGCATTCTGCAGATCATATCCGATATATCCCTGACTCATCGCAGAGCAGACAGATGTCGGAGTTGCTGTATATTCCGGATACAGACGGCAGAATTCGTTCATTGCCGTATGGATCATGCCAACCTGCGGTCCATTGCTGTGTGTAATAACCACCTGATAATCTTCGCGGATAAAATCCGCAACTGCTTTTGCAGTACGCGCAGCTGCCTTCTGCTGTTCCGGCAGTGTACTTCCAAGAGCTTCATGTCCCAATGCGATTACAATTCTTTTCTTTTTCATACATCCTCCTAACTCTCCAACCCCGGCTTATGCTTCCAGGAATCTTTTTCTGGAGATAAAATTATACGTAGTAACTAACATGGTGGAGAATATTTTTGCTACTGCATAAAACATTCCTAAATGTTCTACGGCAAACCACATGATCATCTGGTTCATCACAAGCCCGATCATACTGAGTGCCACAAAAATAACCATCTCCTGTGCCTTCGTCATGTCTTCCTTTCCGGTAAAAACAAAACGCATGCTCAGGATATAATTCACAATAACGGATACGGTAAACGACACGGCACTGGATGCAAAATAATGCATGATATGTGTCTCTGTCAAAAAGATCATCAGTCCATAATCAATGCCAAAGCACAATCCACCGACCGCACCAAACTTACAGAACTGAATGATCAAATCTTTTATCCTATTCATTTTTGTCTGACTCCTGTTTCTAAAACTGCAACTACCCCATGGCATTATCCTGCTGCCACAGGCAGTGTTGCTTTAAAATACAAAATAGATTGCCCGAATTATGTTCGGACAATCTATTATAGCGCATCTTATGCAATTTGTCATTAATTATTTGATCCACCAAATCCATCAAAGAAACCGGAGTTGCCGGAATTATCGTAATTTTCCGAGTTTCTGGAATCGCCGGAGTTACCGGAATCCTGTGAGTTCTGAGAATCATTGGAATGATCGGAACTGCTCTCGGATACAAAATCGGACTGTGCTGCAAGTGTCACGGTAATGGATTTTTCCTTGTAGCCATTTTCCAGCCGTTCCATTGTCATTTTTACTTCATCCCCTGATTTGTGGGATGCGATCAGCTGTTTCAGCTGCGTCATACCTGTAATTGTCTGGCCGTCAAATTCTGTAATAATATCCCCCTGACGAAGTCCTGCTTTTTCTGCCGGTGATCCGGAGACAACCTGATATACATATACCCCCTGCGGCATGTTATAAGCACTGGCAACACTGGAAGAAATATCCTGTCCCTGAATGCCGAGGAACGCAGCCTTGGACTGATCTACCTGTCCTTTTTCAATCAGCTGTTCAACGATCGGCATGGCATCTGACATCGGGATTGCATAACCAAATCCCTCTACACTCGTATCAGAATATTTTGCAGAGTTGATACCAACGACCTCTCCGCTTGCATTCAGCAGTGCACCACCGCTGTTGCCAGGGTTAATTGCTGCATTGGTCTGGATCATGTTGTTATTGACCACGGTCTCTCCGGTCTGTTCATCCTGCACGGTAACGGTTCTTCCTAACGCACTGATAATACCGTTGGTAACGGACTGTCCGTAACCAAGTGCATTGCCGATGGCGATAACGCCCTGACCAACTTCCAGGGTATCGGTATCCTCGTTTACCGTAGCTACCTTGATTTCTTTTAATGTAGAATCCTTAATATCACTCAATGCTACTTTGACTACCGCCAGATCATCCGAAGCATCGGTTCCCTGCACCTTACATTCTACGGTTTCGTTATCCACAAACTGCACTTTCAGCGAATCGGCATCTGCGACTACGTGGTTGTTTGTTGCAATGTAAAGATATTTACTGTCCTGTTTGATAATAATACCGGACCCTGCACTCTCACTCTGCTGCTGCTGTGTCCCCCAGAATGTCTGATAGGATACCGTTCCGGTATTTGTAATTGCCACAATGCTCGGCATTGCCTCTTTTGCGATTCCGGAAACATCGGAAAGATCCGCTGCATTGCCGGTACTCGTCTGGCTGACTTTCGCGGAAGAAGAACTCTTTGAACTGCTTACATTCTGTCCGGAAACTCCCAGCGCTTTGGTTCCTACATAGCTGACTCCGGTAAATACACCTCCGGCTACCAGACCAAAGACCAGAGCAACTGCCGCACACTTACCAATGGTAGCTCCGAATCCGGACCTGCGACGCGGTTTCCGGGGTGCCGGGCCTCCGGTCGGCTGCTGATACGGATTGTACGCATTGTATGATGTATTCTGGTATGTCTGACCCTGACTGTTACTATTGTACGGATTGTATCCATTCTGATTATTTTGTGTACTCTGATTCTGATTTTGATTCATATTATTATAATAGTTGTTATCCATAATGAAAAACTCCTTTCCTGTTTTCTAAGGAGAATTCTACCTGTCAACTGTGTTCAAATTGTGACAAAGTTCTGTAAATTTTGTAAATCCCTGTTAAATTGCAATGCCATTTTTCTTTAACAGTTCTCTGGCAGACTCTACCGAATCAGTTCCGAGCGCATTTTTCACCGGTGCAAATTCCTTTTCCCGCTCAACCTCAAACGGAAGACAATTATCCATCATATACACCATATCCAGTATGAGTGTTTCAAATTTGTAGGCATTCGGCTCCTTCGGTTTCTGCAGCTGACCGCTTTCATCCAGATACGGAACCTTCTTCTCTACAATATGCATCGGAAGATTTGTTTTTACAATCTCCATCAGCTTATCCACACGGAACAGATAATTTAAAATCACACCGAACCCGTAAAGCAGCGAACCATTTTCATTGACAGCCTCTGCCATCTCCGGTGTCAGTTCATAGTATTCGACAATCGATGGTTTTCCATCTTCCAGACACATTGCACCCACACGTTCATACGGAGAAACCTTACGCACGACTTTCGAACCACACACACATCCAGACAAAATCGTTGCTCCGACAAACACCGGATCCGCAATCCTCTGCAATACATTATCCACGGCAAAAACATTCAGCCATTCAATCCCACGTGTCCGGATATCTTCATCCAGATGTGCCCGAAGCATGGATTTAAACCATCCACCGTTTCCATTCGGAGACATCGCGAGAGAATCCTCCGATTCCATCAGTATGTTTCCATCAAAATCGACCGCCGGAACCATTTCCTGCACAAAAAATTTCACATAACTGCTGTCATATCCGAAAAAATCATGTTCTTCAAAAAACGCCCGTGTCTGTGCATCGTTTTTTTCACTGGTCATAATATAAAGCGGAATCCACACGCCTGCCTCATGTTTTACCTGCATCAGATTTTTTATCAGCTGTTCAAAAATATAGAGTGTTTTCGTCACTCCGATATTAAACATGCCTTTTGCCTTGTCAAATCCCAGCCGGGTACCCTGTCCTCCCGCCAGAAGAATCGCACCGACTTTTCCTTCCCGAAGTGCTTTCAGTCCCGTTTCCCGATACAGATCTTCCTTCTTTCGGATTTCGGAAAGCTCGGCCGCCTGCAGCGGGGCAAACGTCCCTCTTTGCTGTTTTTTTCGATGAATCAGTTCCAGACAGGTCCAGTCCATTTCCTCCAGCTGTTTTTCCAGTTTCTCCGGCACCTGTGCATCTGTCAGTTTCTGTAAATATTTCTGCTTATACTCCATAATATTTTTCTTTACCTGTTCGTTCATGGAAACGTTCTCCTTTATCTTTATTGATTTTCCTCTCCAATGACAACAGTAGACCAATCATGCCGATTGGTCTACTCTTATTCCCCAATTGATTACTGTACATTTGTTCCGCCAGTAGTTTCTGATCCCTTCTGGATCTCATCCGTGCCTGTGGCACCTACGGTCTCGTTATAATCCGATGTATTAATCTTTGCAGAATCTGCCGTGATTCCGGTTGTATTTACAATCGTGTCAGAGATTGCCTGCACCGTCTGTGATGGTGTATACGTGGCATCATCAAACATGTATTCATGCAGTTTTTTTACATTCGTCACAAGATCTGCCGGAATTACCGTATCTCCACATCTCGGCATGTTTTTCGTAGTCAGATCTGTTGGAAAACCAGTGGTGCTGTTGATTTTGTACTTGGTTACATCTTTCGCCAGACTCACCATCTGATCCAGCGAAAGTGTTGTGGAAATATCATCTACCACACTGTTGCAGATTTTCACCAAAGTTGCCGGATTTGCCTTCTTTGCTTTCTCCAGCATCGCCTGCAGCACAATTCTCTGACGGGATGCACGTTTAAAGTCATCTCCGGAAAGTTTACGGATTCTGGCATATGTGGTTGCCTGTGTTCCGTCCAGATGCACCAGACCGTACTGTGTCACATTCGGGGTATTCTTTCCGGTTACGCCGTCCACATCTTTCTTGTACTTGTTGATCTGGTTCATCTCACCCTGGGTAATATTCAGATCCAGTCCTCCCAGATCATCAATCACTTCTACGACAGCTGCCCAGTCCACACACACATATTCCTTGATATCCAGATCCAGATTGGAATTTAACATCTGAACCGCCTGTTTTGCCCCGCCTCTGGCATAAGCATTGTTACACTTGAAATAAGTGCCGCCTCCGACTGACAGAAATGTATCACGGTATACCGATACCAGTTTGACATTTTTTGTCTTATTATCAATACTTGCAATCATGACAACATCGGAATTTCCCTCTTGGTAGTTATTTGCACTCCGGTTATCCAGACCAAACACTGCAATATTGGTATATCCTTCCAAAGACTCCAAGGTATCTTTGCTGAGATCATCATTAATTCCTGCCTCTGTCTCACTCATATTTTCATATTTCACACGATTTACCATGCCAATAAAATACGCAGCGACAAGCAGGATTGCGAGAAGCAGAATTTCAAATACAAACAATACAATCTTTCTGCTCTTCTTTTTCTTTCTTCTCTTTTTTCTTCTTCTATTATCTGCCATTTTTTTAATCCTTTTGCCTATTGTGTATATACAGCCATGCGTCTGCATAACTGACGCGGTCCTGTTCCGACATGGAAGTATATTTCTCCAGGTCGAGATTGGTCAGCCGCATCTGCGCGTTCCCACACTGATGACATTCGACATCTTTTCGTCTGGAAACCATACGGAGCCATCCACATTGCGGACAAATGTATATTTTCATCATAACTGTCTACCGATTATTCAAAGTGCTTTAACACTTCTGCTTTTAATTCTTCCAGCATCTGATCTGCACCATCCAGGGTATCTCCCTTAACACCGACATAAAATTTAATCTTCGGTTCTGTTCCGGATGGACGTACACAGCACCATGCATTATCGGATAACTCATAATACAGGACATTGGAAGACGGAAGTCCGGTAGCAGTCACCTCCCCGGTCTTTAAATCCTTACGGGTGTCTGCCTTGTAATCGCGGACTGCAAGTACATCAAACGCTCCAAGCTTTGCCGGAGTACTCTGTCTTGCCCGATCCATAATCTGCTGAATCTGTGCGGCACCATCGATTCCCTTAAGTGTCATGGTTGCGATTCCCTCACGGTAATATCCGTACTTTTCGTACATATCGATCATGCCATCCCAGAGTGTCTTTCCCTGTGATTTATAAAAAGCAGCAACCTCACACAACATACATACAGCTGCCGGAGCATCCTTATCTCTTGCATAAGTGCCAGGAAGACATCCGTAACTTTCTTCAAATCCGAACACATAATTCTTTTCTCCGGATTTTTCATATTTAAGCATCTGCTCACCAATATACTTGAATCCGGTCAGTACTTCTACCAGCTCCACATCGTATGCCTTAGCGATTGCTTTTGCCATATCGGTAGAAACGATAGATTCTACCAGTACCGGATTCTCCGGCATTGTATTATTTGCACGTTTCTGTCCCAGAATATATTCCGCAATCAGCATTGCAGACATGTTTCCGGTAAATGTCACATACTCGCCGCTTTTCGTATCCTTGCAGTATACACCCAGACGGTCGGCATCCGGATCGGTTGCCAGAACCAGATCCGCATCCTTTTCCTTCGCAAGCTTCAATGCAAGTTCCCATGCATCCGGGTTCTCCGGATTCGGATACGGAGCCGTCGGGAAATGTCCGTCGGCAACTGCCTGCTGTGGCTCGATATATACATTTTCAAATCCAAGATCGCTCAGCACACGCTTGACCGGACCAAGACCGGTTCCGTGTAACGGTGTATAAACAATCTTGATATCCTTTGCCATCTTTTTGATGATCTCCGGATGAATGGATAAATTTCTCAGCTCTGCAAAATAGGATTCATCCACGTCGTCGCTGATGATCTGATACAGCCCTTCTGCCTGTGCTTTTTCCTTCTCCATGGTCTTTACCATGTCAAAAGAAGTTACTTTTGCTACTTCCGCCATAATACCGGTATCATGTGGCGGTGTTACCTGCGCGCCGTCTTCCCAGTATACTTTATATCCGTTATATTCTCTCGGGTTATGGCTTGCGGTAATCATCATTCCGTACGGAAAATCATGCTTCATCACGTAGAACATGACAAGCGGTGTCGGCGAGGATTTGTTGATCAGGTATGCCTTGATCTGTGCCGCTGCAAATACCTCTGCCGCCCACTGCATGGCTTCTTTGGAGAGGAATCTGCGGTCATATCCCATAACGATGCCCTGCTCGGTCACACCCTCGCTCTTCATTTTGTTGACCAGCCCCTGCGCCAGAAGCTGTATATTTGCCTTTGTAAAATCGTCTCCAATCACGGCTCTCCAGCCGCCGGTTCCAAATTTGATCATATCAATGTCCCCTTTCTTTTCCTGTGCTATCCCATCACAACTCTGACGTCATGTCTGCTTCCCTGTGCCATCACTGGGATACGTTCGACCTTCTCTCCGTCCAGATACAATTCCTGCACGCCTTTCATCACGCCGTCCGGGTTTTCCACGTGAATATCATACTCTGCCCCGCGCCAGCGTCTGACGGCGGAAAATTCCTTCCAGTCTGCCGGGATACACGGATCAATAGTCAGGTGTTCAAAATCCGGCCGGATGCCAAGCATATATCTGGTTGCGGAAAAATAAGCCCAGCCGCCGCTTCCGGTCATAAACGGATGACGTGCCCGTCCGAATGCTGTGTGGTCTCTTCCGACCACAAACTGGCAGTACGAATACGGTTCTGACTGCCGGATCTCAATCATATTGTTCTGATAATACGGGCACAGTGCGTTGTAGAACTTCATTGCACGGTCGCCGCGTCCCAGCACGCACTCCGCAGCCCATGCCCATGGATTCGGATGGGAGAAAATGGAGCCGTTCTCCTTCAATCCCGGATAAACGCGCGTCACAAATCCGATATCGTCATCCGGCACGGTGTACGATGGAGCATTAAGCAGAATTCCATACGGCGTAAACAGATACTTATCCACGGAATCCATCGCACGTTTTCCTTTTTCCACATCGGCTGCACCGGAAAGCACTGCCCATGCATTGGACTCCAGATGTACCTTTCCTTCCGCATCCTCCGATGTTCCGATCTTCTTTCCGTTCTTTGTGATACCGCGGATGAACCATTCCTTATCCCACAGTTCCCTGTTGCAGACATTTCCTACCCGCTCGCGCATCGCCTGATATTTTTCCACATCCTCCGTGCGTCCGAGATATTCTGCCAGCTGCAGGAAGTGGCAGATCGCCCAGTAATGCAGGAAGGACACCATCGCGCTCTCTCCGCCGCCTAAGTTCAGACAATCGTTCCAGTCTGCGCGGAGTCCCTTGCAGATTCCGGTTGCGCCGACCTGTTCCGCGGAAAAATCCAAAATCCGCTTCATATGTTCATATA
>ENA-OOXC01000686-OOXC01000686.1-human-gut-metagenome-genome-assembly--contig:-NODE-686-length-23966-cov-4.483459_pt1 | contig 23966 bp, 22 predicted proteins | sample MGYA00241578_ERZ501325 | MGnify/ENA primary metagenome ERZ501325 (study PRJEB25962, sample SAMEA2042737) | human gut metagenome | biome: human gut; feature: human-associated habitat; material: faeces...
TACCTTCTTCTTGAATTCATAACTGTATTTTGACATAAAAATACCGACCTCCAAAGTTAGATTTTTTAGGTCTAACTTTTGGGGGTCGGGTCATTTTATACTTAACTGCTTAATTTTAGATTATTTAATTGTCAGTTTTTTCAAATTTTTCAGAATTTACTTTTAACATTTTTATTTCCTTCCTTTGATAATTGGATAATCTCAATTTAGTAAAATTGGGAACAAACATACTAAACCTATGACTTCAACTGCAAACCAAGTAGCTGCTATTAATATTCCGTATTTGTCTATATATTTTATTTTCCTGTAAATTTTAACAGTGTTGTAAAGTGAAATAGCAATAAAAATTGGTGAAATAATTATCATAATAAGAAATAGTATAATCATAAATTTCCTTCCATTTATATAGTAATAAGTTATGTTTAGTACAAACACTGCAGTTCCGCACTAACTGCAGTGTTTCTTCATTTTAATAAAAGGAGAAGGGGTATGTAAGGTGTGGTTTATTCTTTAATTTCACTTAAACTGAATTGACTTGAATTTTGGACAATTATAAAACGAATTGCTCCACTTGAGGTTTTTATTATAAGCATAAACAGTTGTAAGTTTGCTGCAATTATTGAAAGCCTTATCGTTAAGCTTTCCGATATTTTGAGGCAAAGTTACTGTTGCGATTTTTGAATTGTTTGAAAATGTATTAGAACCGATTTCGGTAACTACATAGTTGTAGCCGGGGAGAAATCCCGGTACTGTTACATTTGTATCATTGCCAAAATATGATTGAGAAATCAACTTTGAATTACTGCTCATTTGAAATATAAAATCACCATACACAATGATTGATTTTGAAAGATACTGTTGCAATAAAGATATATCGTTAATGTCTAATTTTCCGTTGCGGTCAAAATCAGCATATGCCGAGTAAAATTTCATATCTTTATATCCTGCGAGATATTGCTGAATTAATGATACATCTACAATATTAATTATGCCGTCAAGGTTTACATCACCAATTTTCGGTGCTGCGTTTACCGGTGATGATAATAATGCAGTCGATATGCTAAGTGTTGCTAATGAAGCACAAATTATTCTTTTAATTTTCATATTTACCTCCTTGTGGGGTGTTGGGCTGTTCCAAATGTTTTGAAACAGCCCTGTATTTCTATCATCGGGGAACGATGAGAAGAAAACTATGTATTTGATATAAGTTCAATGAGTTTTTCTTTTGGAAAGAACTTTCTTAAATATCTGCGTATAAACTCATCAAGTTCATTGTAAGCAACTGTATATTTATTATTGTTAAGATAAAATTCAAGCTGCTTTTTAAGAAACTTTAATTTGTATTCGCAATTTTGATATTCCTGATATGGAACATAATTTTGTGTATTACCGTTTGCAGAAAAATTCTTAAATCGTTGACTAAACATATTAACTGATTCGGCAGTGGTAGGAAATGCAGTTGCGTAATATTTTAATACCGAGCTTGTACAGTTTAAAACTGTAGCTGATAAGGTCATAGTCAGTTCGTTCGGTAACTGCTCTTTTTCCTTTAAGTGTCCCACCGTGGGACACTTGTGGTTGTTTGGTTCAGGATTAATTGCCTTTTCAGATGAATTATTAACTTTTTCTTTCTCTGCTTTAAGAGGTTCAATTTCAATATTTTCTTCCTCAATATCAGCTTCTTCTTCAAATAATACCGGCACATCAACTTTTTGATAAAAGATTTCTTGCAGATTGTCAGGTTCAAGTCTTATTCTTCTTGCAATGTCTTTATCAATCTTTTGGCAAACCGAGGCATTATTAAGAATAAAATTAAGCAATGAGATTTGTTGTTCCTCTGAAAGGAATGAAAGTTCATATCCTGCACCGACTGTAATTGCTCCGCTGTCAACTTTGTTAAGTAAAGGTTTAATGAGATATGTAAGTCTGATGTGTCGATGAACAGCTTTTCTGTTTGTGTTGTTTTGCTCTGCTATAGCTGATACGGTAGATTTACTGCCAAGTTTTTTTAATAGTTCGGATTGTTCCGCATAACTGAAAGCAAGTTCAGAAGGGAGATAGTCTGTATTGCGGTCATTATTAGTGGCCAATAAGATTAGCCTTTGCTTGTCCGGGTCGGTTTCGCTTTTTATTATTGCTTTAACAGATTTTTGCCCATTCAGTAGGCATGCTCTTTTTCTGTGCCTGCCTGCAAGTAAAACATATCTGCCTTCTTTTTTTGACTTCACAACAGTAACAGGGTCAATCTGTCCTATGTGTTTCATACTTTCTGCTATATTATCTATTTTATCTTGATGTATACTCTGCGGTTGGTCATCTATTTCATCAATCAATGATATGTCAATTTCTACAACTTGATTTTCCGTGCTTCCACCGAGCAATTCAGAGTATGCCTGCTCCGGTGTTTTTAATATTTGCTTTTTAGGTTTAAAAAAATCAGGCATTTTCACATTCCTCCATAATCCTATGTGCAGCTTCTATATACTGAGCACCTACAACTGATTTGCAGTCTGAAACGCTGCTACGATGAAAACCTACTGAGTTTTTTGTTTCTGTTCTATATGATATATATGTATTAAAAACAAGATCGTTATAACTTTCTTTAAGTGCGTTGTAAATTGTAGCGGAATGTCTTGTATTAGTCTGATACATAGTAACAAGCATTCCAAGAAGATATTTACGAATATCGGTATCTTTCTTAATTCGCATAAAACTGTCAAGCATTTGTTCTACGCCCTCATAACTGAGTAAATCTGCCTGAACAGGAATAAGCAGCTTATCACAAGCGTTGAGAACATTTGTAACAAGCAAATCAAGAGCAGTTTGACAATCAAATATAATGTAATCGTAATTTTCGTTAAAGTAGTCATTTTCAAAAATTCTTGAAATTACAGTTGAACTGTTATCATCTGCAGCAATAATTCCAAGCATACCGGCAAGCAAGTTAATTGACGGTATAAAGTCAAAGTTTTCTTTTTCACAATAACGAATACAATTTTTAAAATTTACATTTTGTTTTGTAACTGTGCTGAAAATAATATCGGATGTTGTAGGCTTGCCATCGGCTTCCCAATTAAGCCAGTTTGATAAATGGTGCTGTGGGTCGCAATCAACAAGTAATACTCTGCGATCATTAACAGCAAGTGCTGCTCCGAGATTTAATACAGTTGTAGTTTTTCCTACTCCACCTTTTTGATTTGATACTGCAATTTTTATTGCTTTGTTATTTTCTTTCATTTTTCGTTCCCCCGATTAAATGATAAATTTTTTACTAAGTGTCCCACCGTGGGACACTTGTTAGTTTGAATAATATAAAAAGACTGCTCGAAAAAGCAGTCATAATTACATCATCATAGCCATTCCCATATCGGGCATTGCTATTTGATTTGGTAAAATGGGTTGTGTCACCTGTGCAGCCTGAACATTTTTAATTGATGGTGTAAGTTCAGGTTTTAGACTATTGTTGATATTATCCGCAACTGATTTATATGCTCTGTGAGAGTGATCAAGTGATTTTGTAATGTCAGCCGAAGAGATATTTTTGTCTGCACACATTGTTTTGTATTGATCGGCAAGATGTCTTTGCCTGCTCTCAGGTATTTGCAAGCCAAAGTATGACTGCAACATTACCGATGTTGCGTCAGCTTCAAATTCCATTTGAGCTTCACTTTTAATTTGAGTTTTATCAAGCTCTTTATGTAAAATAGCGTGTGCGGTTTCGTGTGTAAGTACTGATAATTTTGTTGAATCGTCAAACATACCGCTAAGCGAAATTGAATTGCTTGCAGGATCAAAGAAGCCTCGCAGTGATACTGAATTAAATTGATTTTCGTGTACTTTACAATTCAACTCTTTTTCGCAATATGTTTTCATAAGTTCGTATAGCTGTTTATGCTGTTCTGATGTGTAACCAAGATCGAAATATTTAGGATAATCTTCTTTAGGACAATTTGTTTGTGCTATGTCAAAAACAGTACCGACTTTAAAATGTATTCGTTGCTCTGCCTCAATTCTATGTTGCTTGTAAGCCTCTTTCTGTTCTTTTGTAGCTTTACTGAGAGGAACAGGGCTGCCGTCAATATTAAGGTATGTCTTTATAGTTGGCACAAGTATTTTCATTCCGTGTTCGCCACGCTTAACCGAATAACCCATATCCTGATATGCTTTATAGCTGTTACAAAACATTGCACCCGGATTTTGCTGATAAATAAGCATTGTGTTTCTTGAACTGTAGTTATAAAAACGAGTTGAAAATTGCAAGTATTCAATCATATTCTGCGGATTATCTTTAAAGTTCTTAGCAAGTTCAATGACCTTTTGTTTCATTTCTTCTTTTGTCTGTTCTGATTTTGCCGGATCGTAAGCCAAATTCAACACCTCTCAATCTGCATATTGATTTATAATCCCTTTTTGTACATCATACGGCAATTCTGCAATACTTGTTAAATCTTTTGGAGAAATAGTTTCTCCTATTTCAATAAGATTTTCGGGTATTTCACAGAAAAATAATTCGCCGTCCTCACGCTTGACAATAAGTTTATCTTCATAATATCCGACAACCTCATTGTCTGTGTACGGTTCTTCAAAACTTAATATACTCATAGTTTCCTCCTTAATTATTGTATAAAAAAGGCTGTTTCTTTTTATAAAATAAAGAAACAACCGATATGTTTTTGATTTATTGTGTAAAAAAACTTGATTTATACAACTTTGTTTAGTATAATAATGTTACTATTGTCATTGTTTATATAATCATTAAATTTTGATATATTCAACGCTTTATATTTTTCGTCCAAGTGAGTGTATATTTCAAGTGTGATTTGAATACTGGAATGACCGAGTAACTTACTTGTTGTCAATATATCAACACCTGCCATATACAGCATAGTGCAATATGTATGTCTGAGCTGATGAGCAGTAAAGCGTTCTAATACCTGCGGAATACCGGAAGGCGAATTAAAAGCCTTTGGTACTTGTCCAAAAGCTTTACAGGTATCAGAATATTGTTTGTAATTCAAATGAGTGATATAACTATTCCACGCCTTTTGCCAACTTGTTACAGTTTGAATTTTTTTACTATTTTTTTGAGGATATACATATTCGCTTTTTGATGTAAATTTTGCAATTTTCAGGTAAGACAAGAGATTATCCGGAATAGGAATATATCTGTCTTTTCCATTTTTTGTGTGTAATGTGATTTTATAATTATTACTATCCATACGAACTGCACTTTTAGTCACTGAAATAATTTTTCTGTTGAAATCTATATCAGACCATTTGAGTGCAATTATTTCGCCTTTGCGTAATCCACAATAGAGCATAATAAGTGCTGCTATTTGAGTTCTGTTTGGAACGCTTAACACTAATGATTTTTGAAATTCATCTATAGCTGTTCTCACTGTAACAGGTGCTGCTTTTGGAATTTTCTTTTTTTTACCTGAAAATGGATTTCTTATATTGCAAATCAATTCGTTATCAAGAGCAAATTCAAAAATTCTATAACCAACAGAAATCAAATCGCTCAGAAGTCTTTTGGAAAAAGGCTTGTTTGTATTAGGATTATTGTGCTCATAATTAAAACGAATGAATTGTTCAACATTCAAGCCTTTAATATCTTCACATAAAATTCCTTCAAAATATCGGTTTAAATGTTTAACTGCACTTTTCAATTCATTTTGGTAAGTGTAATCTTTTCCATAACTTTCGTTATCCAACCATAAATTCGCAATTTCACAAAATTTCATAAAATATCTCCCTTTGACATAAAATTTAAACTATTATTATAACTTAAATGTCGATAAATGGCAATTTTATAAATTTTTTGTAGATAATTTCTACGAATCAGAAGGTCGGGAGTTCGAGTCTCTTCCAGCGCGCCAATAACACACCTTGGTTTTTCAGGGTGTGTTATTTTTTTAGAAATATCTGTGATGAGATTTGCTGAGCATTGTAATTGTTAAATTTTTCGTTAAGTCCGAAATACAATAAACTTGTGTCTGCAAAAACTTTATTTTCACTATTTGTACCTTTCTGTAAATCCTGTTGAATTTCTTTATCGTAAAGTATGCTGTTGTTTCCATAGGAATCAAAAGTAAATGAATCATTATATTTTTCTGTCAAATATTTTTCAACAGTATCAGTGACTGTTGACATAAATCTGTTGACATAAATTTTTAATGGTTGTAATATAATAATGTAAAGAAACGGCTTTAGCTGTTTTGCTACAATGTTGTTAAATTATTTTTAACCGTCTTGTATTCGCAGTACAAGGCGGTTATTTTTTACAATTTTAGATTTAAGGTAAATAACAATTCACTAAAAAAGTTTTTATCAAAACTTGGCACAAATTGTGGTTTAAGGCAAGTAATTTATAATTTAGGTCAAGCCTTTGATTTAAAAAAAGGTTGTCCATATTTTTAATGCGAATAATTAGGAATGACTTTTTAAAAATTTTTTGTAACTTTTACATAAATTTTACTTGAAATATTTAAGATTTAACAATATAATAAGAATAATAAGGAGTGATATAATGACTTCAACAATTGATGTAAAAAAGAAACAAGATTTAAAAAAATGGCTTGAAATGCCTTACAATAACAGAGAGCTAAGCTGGCTCGATTTTAACGCCCGTGTACTTGAAGAGGCTTTTGAAAAGGAAAATCCTATAATGGAAAGGTGTAACTTCCTTTCTATTACAGCGTCTAACCTTGACGAATTTTTTATGGTTCGTGTTGCAGGCGTACTTGATAATATTCATCGTGGCACAAATAAGCCCGACCCGTCGGGACTTACCCCTAAAATGCAGATGAAAAAAATCAGTGAAAAAGTACATGCCTTTGCCGAAAAGCAGTACAACTGCTACAATCGTTCCATTATTCCGTCACTGAGAGCAAACGGTATTAACTTTGTTAAGGCAGATGAAATGACCGACGAGCAAAAAGCATTTGCAGACGATTATTTTCAGAGAGTGGTATTCCCTGTTCTCACACCGATGGCGGTTGACACAAGCCGACCTTTCCCATTGCTTGCAAACAAAAGTCTTAACATTGCAGTTCTGCTTACAAATGCAGAGGGAGATGAATTTTATGCGCTTGTACAAGTGCCGTCAATCCTTCCGAGATTTTTGGAACTTCCCGCAAAAGGCAAGCGTGACTTTATAACCCTTGAAAGAATTATTACTATTCACCTCGGCGAACTGTTTGAGCTTTATAACATCAAACAGTCGGCAGCTTTCAGAATCACAAGGGACTCTGACCTTGACATTGACGAGGACACGGAAGACCTTATGGAGGAAATTAAAAAATCCATTAAAAAGCGTCAGCGCGGTGTGCCTGTAAGACTTGAGTTTTCTAAAAAATGCCACAAGTCAATCCGCAAATTCCTTGTAGATGCATTGCATGTAACCGAGGACGAAATTTATGTACAGCACGGTCCGCTTGACCTTACTTTCCTTTCTAAATTTGCAAGAATAAAGGGCTGCGAAAAGCTCTGTTTCGAGCCTATTACACCTGTAAATCCGCCTGCCGAGTTTTACGATTGCGATGATATTTTTGAGGCTATCCGTGAAAAAGACAGACTTGTTCATCATCCGTATGAGAGTTTTGATGTGGTGGTTGACTTTGTCAAAAAAGCCGCAAAAGACCCGAATGTACTTGCAATCAAGCAGACTTTATACCGTGTAAGCGGTAACTCTCCTATCGTTGCGGCACTTATTAAAGCCGCCGAAAACGGCAAACAGGTTACTGTACTTGTAGAACTTAAAGCTCGTTTTGACGAAGAAAATAACATTCAGTGGGCAACCAAGCTTGAAAAAGCAGGCTGTCATGTAATTTACGGTCTTACAGGTCTTAAAACCCACTGTAAAATCTGTCTTGTTGTCAGAAAAGACGAGGATGGAATCCGCCGTTATCTGCATATGGGTACAGGTAACTACAACGACAGCACCGCAAGGTTCTACACAGACATCGGTATGTTTACCTGCCGTGAAGAATACGGCCTTGACGCATCGTCATTATTCAACACACTTACAGGCTATTCTTTACCGCCCGAATACAATAAATTTATTGTTGCTCCTCAAGGTATGCGACCTTTCTTTGAGGAAATGATAAGAAAAGAAATCGAAAATGCAAAACAGGGACTTCCCGCATCAATCACTGCAAAGGTAAATTCACTTGTAGACCCCGCAATTATCAGCTTGCTTTACGAGGCATCGCAGGCAGGCGTAAAAATTGAACTTATCGTGCGTGGTATTTGCTGTCTTGTCCCCGGATTAAAGGGATGGAGTGAAAATATAAAGGTAATCAGCATTGTAGGACAACTCCTTGAGCACAGCCGAATTTTTAAATTTGAAAACAACGGCAATCCGCTCTACTACCTTGGCAGTGCAGACTGGATGCAGAGAAACCTTGACAGACGAGTTGAACTTGTGTTCCCTGTTGAGGACGAAGACATTAAAAACAGGGTTGAACAGATTTTAAAAGTTACGCTCAAAGACACGGTAAATGCAAGAAAGCAGTTACCCGACACCACATATCACCTTGTAGATAAGCGTGGCAGAAAACGACTTAACAGCCAAAAACATTTTTCAAAACTTGCACAACAGGCACAAAATGCCGTTAAAAAACAGACATATGTAAGAACAGTAGGCACTCCTATAGTACCTGCAAAGGAAGGAGAAAAAGCAGAATGAAAAGAATCGGTATTTTAACAAGCGGCGGTGACTGTCAGGGACTTAACTCTACTATCCGTGCAGTCGCAAAAACACTTTATCAGAATTACGGCAATGACGGCGTGCAGATTATCGGCATTATTGACGGCTACCGAGGACTTATTTACAACGAAACAAGGATGATGAAACCTGATGATTTTTCGGGTATTCTTACAAGGGGCGGTACTATTCTCGGCACATCAAGACAGCCGTTCAAACTTATGAGAGTTATTGACGAAAACAGCGTTGATAAAGTTGCCGAAATGAAAAAGAACTATAAGAAGCTTGAGCTTGACTGCCTTGTTGTTCTCGGCGGAAACGGCACACAGAAAACCGCAAACCTCTTGCGTGAAGAGGGCTTGAATGTTGTTTCTCTGCCAAAAACAATTGACAATGACCTTTGGGGTACAGATAAAACATTTGGTTTTCAGAGCGCCGTTGACATTGCAACAAATGTTATCGACTGTATTCACACCACCGCAACCTCACACGGAAGAGTTTTCATTGTTGAGGTTATGGGGCACAAGGTTGGCTGGCTGACTTTGTATGCAGGTATTGCCGGCGGTGCGGATGTTATTTTAATTCCGGAAATTCCGTACGATATTAATTCCGTAATTAATACAATTAAGAAAAGAACCGAAAGCGGAAAAAAATTCTCAATTCTCGCCGTTGCAGAAGGTGCAATTTCAAAAGAGCTTGCGGCTATGCCGAAGAAAAAAAGAAAAGCCGCTATGGCTGAAATCGCATATCCGTCAATCTCATACAAAATTGCAAAAGAAATTCAAGACGCAACAGGTCAGGAAACAAGAGTTACCGTACCCGGACATTTCCAGAGAGGCGGAAGTCCTGACGCATACGACCGTGTGCTCTCCACCCGTTTCGGTATTGCAGCTGCCGAACTTATCATAAACGGTGACTACGGCAAAATGGTTGCACTTGTAAATAATAAAGTAGTTGCAGTTCCGCTCGAAGAAATCGCAGGTAAACTTAAAGCCGTTCCTGCCGACCACGAAATAGTAGCCGCAGCAAGAAAGATGGGCATCTGCTTCGGTGACGAAAAATAATTAACATTTTGTGCTTGAAATGTTGAAAACTTTGGCAGTGTGAGTATTAACCTCACACTGCCGTTTTCTTTATTATATCGTTTTACAAAAACTAATCTTCCACTCCTTATCAAAACCAAAAAAATTGCCCGAAAAAGCAAAAATCTCATTTCAAAATCAATGAAATGAGATTTCTGCTAATATAAAAATCAAACTTCCAATTTCTTAACCACTGAAATAGAAACAATGTAAGAAACCACTAAATAAACTATAATGCAAACTCCGCTTGCGAGTAATGTTTGTACCGAAATGTTATTTACTGCAAGGGTAGAAACCGCATTACCAAGCCATAAACAGCTTAAATTAATATGTAAGTATGAGCTGATTATCGATATTCCTGTTGGCAAAGCCAAAAGAGCAAGCAACGAAACAACTATTGCAGGAGCGCTCTTTTTAAAGATTGAACACAGCATAAAGAATATGCCGGCAAATGAGATAAGTCCAAACACAAGGATAATTAATTGCGGAATAAACAGAGCGTATATTGAGCCGATGTTATGATATAAAGCGCTTGATACCGCAAAAACAGCAACTAAATTGAGGATTACCATAAAAAGGGTGCTGACAATAACCGCCATAAACTTTGCCGTAAAAATCGACTGTCTGCTGTAACCTCGTGAAATAATATTTTTCAATATGCCGTTGTCAAAATCATTGCAAATAAAGTTGCAAATAAACATTAGTATAAATACTGTAACGGGACTTGTTTTAAAAAATCCTATTGCACTGATAATACCGGACTCCGGTGATACTATTCACTGCATATTTTGCGAAGATTGTAACGAAAACATACCGAATGAGCAAAGCAGGTAAATCAAACTAAGTGCAACCGATGCAAAAGTCCAAATATAAAGGCTTTTGTTTTTGAAAAGCTTACGAAGTTCAAATAATAATAACCTTTTCATTTTATGCCCCTACCTTGCGTAAAAAGTATTCTTCAAGATTAATTGTGTGAATAGAAATCTGATTTACCGTAACACCATTTTCAACAAGATATTTATTAATTTGACCCGTTCTGTCAATCATTGAGTCAAGATAAACAGATTTATTATAAATATGTATCTGTTGAGGCGGCATAATTTTTGATAAAATCTCCGCCGCTTTTTGCGGATTGTCAGGCACAATTAAAACTCTGTCGCTGCATTTTTGTGGAAGCTCAACAGCGGAAATTTCTTCTATAAGTTTGCCGTCATGAATAAATCCATATCGTGTGGCAATCTTTGACAGTTCCTCAAGCAAATGGCTTGAAATCATAAAGGTAATTTTCTTTTCGGTATTTAGTCTGATGATTAAATCACGAATCTCCATAATACCTGTCTGATCAAGACCGTTTATCGGTTCGTCAAGAATAAGCAATTCTGGATTGCCGAGCAAAGCCATAGCAATTCCAAGTCGCTGGCGCATACCGAGCGAAAACTGTCCTGCTTTTTTGTTGCCTGTATTGCCAAGACCTACAAAATCAAGAATTTTCCTGACACTTTTGTCTGAACTTCCTGTAAGAATTGCCATTCTCTTCATATTTTCGTATGCGGTGCAGTTTTTATAAATTGACGGAAACTCAATGAGCGAACCGATTTTCTTCCTTGCAGTGTTGAGCGGCTCACCGCCAAAGAGGGTAATTTCGCCACTGTCGGGAAAAGCAAGCCCTAACACCTGGCGCATAAATGTAGTTTTGCCTGCGCCGTTCTTGCCCACAAATCCGTAAATATCACCTTTGTTTATCGTAAGGCTGATGTTGTTAGAAACAATTTTATAACCGTATTTTTTCACTAAATTTTGTGTCGATAATATTGCACTCATAATTATTCTCCGTAATTAGTTTTTAGCGTCATAAATTCTTATTAAGAGGTCAAGAACCTTGAAGTAGAGCCAAATTACTGTAAATGCCAAGCCAAATGAAACTGACCACTCGTATTCTTTTGGGCGCTGATTTTCAACTGTTTCACGAATAATCTGAAAGTCGCTGATAAGAAACAAAGCTGCGATAATAATAAAAATAACTGACATTGCTATGTCAAAGATAGGATTTCCTGCGAAAATCATTACATAACCTCTTGTTGCAGTAATGAGGTAGCCGATAAAAGCAAGGATTGAAATGCTTATTGTTGAAAGTAAAAGTGCAAGTGTAACAGATTTAAATTTTTCTGTTGCCTTAATCTTGCCTGAAGTATAGAGTAAAAGCATTGTAAATACGATTACAAGAGCTTATATGTCAATACAATATAGGCAATTTTACACTATTCTTGCATCCTGTATACACAAAAAAGGATTGCAGATTTTGCTCTGCAATCCTTTTGAATATGATTATAACTTTTACGAATTATGCGATATAAATCTGTAATGCGGTTGCGTCAAGAATATCAAGCTTGCCGTCGCCGTACATATCGGCAGCGTCAAACCAAGCCTTATTTGTAACATCAATAAGCGGATTTTTATCGTCGTTTGAAATGTGAATCTGTAAGTGTGTAACATCGTTTACATCTACAACTCCGTCGCGGTTTACATCGCCCTTTATGATAGTTTCCTGCTCGCCGCCGTCCGAAATATAGAACGACTTTGTGCTTTCAGCTATACAGCCGTCTGAATCAATAGCCTTTACAGACAATGTGTATGTGTCTGCATTATTTGCTGTAAAATTGTATGTATTGTCAGATGAAGTCTTTACAGTTGCACCGTTTACCGCAAACTCGTAAGTAACATTGCCATGGTTGTTGTACGGCTCTGCTTTAAGCTCAAGTGCTGTGCCAACAGGCTGAGATGAGCTCTTGTCTGCGCCAAAGTTTACTTCAAACTCTGCCTCCTGAACCTGTGTATCAGGGAGGATCTTGCCAAGTCTTGCAAGCGGAACTGTAATGTTGTCTATATCCTCTTTTTCGTGTGAAGTAGACGGATCGTAGCTGTATTCAGCATCTGCAACATCAAGCATTGAGGGGTCGTGTGGAAGTGTATCCATACCCGAAGTACCGTATGTGAGAATCTGCATTGCGCCAATGCCCTGAGTTTCTACATAATTTCTGTCGATACCGAGTGCAGAGTAAGGAATAGCAACCTCGTAAACATAACCGTAGTTTTTCTTGTAGCCGAGTTTAAAGAAATCAACCCAATTTGAGTTAGGGTCAGTGTTGTCGCCTAAAGTTCTGTCGCCCTTTACTTCTCTTACACCGTAGAGAGTTTCGCTCTTTGTGCCGTTTGCATATTTAATTTTGAATCCGTTCCGGTTATCCTGTGCCTGATAGCTTGTTACGCCAATCGGAACTCTTGTATCATAATCAAACAGGTATGTTCCGTCCGTATCCTGAACATCAGCCTTGAAGATTGATGCGCCGCCGTTTGAATTGTTTGAATCGAAAGCAACAAGTGTATCAATGTGAGTTGTAAAGCCTACACCGCCGTCTTTTGCTACGCCGCCGTCACAACCCCATACAAACGGATTTGTGTAAACAGAGCCGTCTTTGTTTGTGCCTACTGCCTTGCCTGTTGCCTGCTTGCTTGGGTCTATTGAAAGCGCAATATACATTGGAATACTGTTTCTCCAAGGGCGAGCCTCATTTGATGCCGCAAAATTATCGCTCGGAGAAGTAATGTATGTTGTATTTGCCATTTCCCACATAAAGTAGAGGTTTTCATCGTCCCATGCGCCATAGAGAGCGTATGCGTCCCACGGCTGCTCATGCATTGAAGATGGCATATATGCTCGAGGGTCATCGTTTGCTGTACCCTGAGCAATAATCATTGAGCTGTCCCAATCGCTTACATCGCCGTCAACAGAAATTGTCTTGTATTTACCCAGCTGCATATTCGGGTTTGTTCCGTAATAGCCGCTTTCGGGAGCTGTTGTGTGTCCGTCCGAGTCAGCAGAAAAAGTTGTTTTGCCTGCTGTAAATGTTTTGTTGTAAGTGAAAGTCTGTGTTGTTTCAACACCGTCATCGCCTGTTGCTGTAAGCACAAGAGTAATTTCGCTGTTACCGATTTTACCCTCGCCTATTTCAATAATTGTGCCGTCGGTATAAGATTTTTTTGCCGAACCGTCAACAGAATAGTATCCTACTGAGGCATTTTTTAGTCCGAGCTGAACCTGCAAAAATTCTGATGAAAAGCTTGTACCGGAGGCTTTGTAAACAATTCCGTATCCATGAGAATCAGGCTTGCCGTAATCTACCCACTGCTTTGCGGCTGTGAGGAGCTTGCACTGACCTGCCTTTAAAGAAAGTCCGCTTGCCTTTGGATACTGCTCCTTGCCCTCGTCCTTTTCTTTGCCGTTATTAAAAATAATGCTTTCTGATTTATATGCTGAAGTAAAGCTTGCCTTGTAAAGTCCGTCATCAGTTGCGCTCATCAGCTGACCCGGCCATTTGGCATTTTCTTTTGTGCCATAGGCATAAATATAAACATTTTCCCAATTAAAAACCGAATTATCAAAATATACCTCTGAGCCGTCTGCTGCGGCAGCCGCCGAAACAGCTGTTATCACCATGGCAGACATAATGATAGCTGCACTAAGCAACAAACTTATAATTTTTTTGCTTGTTTTCATAAAAAATCAACTCCTAAATTCAAACTTTATTTAAAATTATATCATTACCTCATTTTATTTACAACAATAAAAAAACAATTTTGTTTACTTGACCAAAAAGTATAAATGATTTTTGAACAAAAAAGCAAGGCATATGACTTATTTAATAAATCATATGCCTATATTTTATATAATATTTTTATTACTTATATAGCTATCCTTTATATATGCGTTTCCACTTGCCTGTTCTGTACTCCAAAAAGGATATAATCCAATTTGAAAACCAGCCTATAGGAACTGCAATCCATACCATTTGCAAGCCGAAAATCGGTGCAAATGCCATTGCAACAAATACTCGGATAAACAGATTCACAAAATTTGCGACTGTAAACATTTTCATATCTCCAGCACCTCGCAAAAGTCCGTCAACCGCCATTTTAAAGCCGATAAAGCAGAAGAACCACCCCATAAAACTAAGGTATCCGCAGCCCGTATTCATTGCGGTTATTGTGCCGTCATCACCGAGAAACATTGATACAATCAAACTGTTAAAAGGTTCTATAAGCAGAATAAGTAAAATAGAAAATGCTACCACAAGAATGTTTGCGGCATGGTAACCCTCTACAACACGCTTTTCATTCTTTGCACCCAAATTTTGCGCAGTGTACGAAGACACCGCATTGTTTATACTGTTAAAAGGAACTATGCAAAGCGATTCCACTCTTATTGCGGCAGAATATCCTGCGAGAGCCTCCGAACCGAAGCCGTTTACCACCGACTGCACAAGCATCATTCCGATTGATACCGTTGACTGCTGAATAATTGACGGAAAAGCAATTTTTGCCATAGGCAAAAGCTCACTCTTTTCAAAAAATTTTGCACGACCTATGTTGAGCTTTTTAAACTCCCACACAAGCACTATGAATGATAATACAACCGAAATTCCTTGTGCAATAAGTGTTGCCCAGGCAACGCCCGTTACACCCATACTGAAATTTTTTACGAGTAAAAGGTCGAGCGCAACATTGAACACCGATGAGAAAATCAAAAAATAAAGCGGTATTTTAGATTTTCCGAGTGCATTGAACATTGCGGAAAGCACATTATACATAAATAAAAACGGCAAACCCGCAAAGTAAATGTTCAGATAATCGACCGCCAGATCAAGTACATCAGACGGAGTATTGAGCGCAATAAGAATAAGACGGCTGAACACAAGACCGATAATTCCAAGCAAAACACTAAGTGCGGTAAAAGCAATCAGCGCAGTGTACACTGCCGTTTTTGTCTTTTTATATTCCTTGGCGCCAAAATACCTACTGACTATTACCGACGCACCGATTCCGCCGCCGATTGCCACACAAATAAAAATATTTGTAAGCGAATATGACGCACCTACCGCCGCCAAAGCCTTTTCACTTACAAATCTGCCTACAATAGCCGAGTCCGCCATAGTGTATGTCTGCTGAAAAATATTACCTATAATAATAGGCAGAGCAAACACAAAAAGCGCATACATCGGCTTTTTCTTAACTAAATAATCATTATTCACATAAATCACCTATCCGCAGATATTATAACATATCTTGTCGGAAAAAGGAATATTGTTTAATCACGGTTTTGCAGATGTACACCACTAAACCATAAATTAAACCAATTTTGATAAAGAACCTCAGAAAAGGCTTTGGGCAGTGCTCAAACGAACACTGCCCTTCGCAAACTATTATTTAGAGTTTGATTATGAAACTTGTTATCTGATTAATTATAAAAGAGTTTTAAGATAGTCGCTTATCTCTTTTTCGGTAGTCATTGCAAGTACCTTTTCGGCAACCTTGTCTGCCTCTGCCTTTGACCATGCAGAAATTGTTTTTCTTACCTTTAATACCGACGGTGCGGATACACTGAACTCGGTAAGTCCGAATGACATAAGTAACGGCACCATCATCGGGTTAGCCGCTGCCTCGCCGCACATACCTACAGAAATATTATTCTTGTTTGCGCAATCAATAATATACTTAATGCCCCTTAATACACTTGGCTGTAACGGAGAATACAGATATGCAACATCGTCATTTCCTCTGTCGCAAGCCATTGTATAACCCGTAAGGTCATTTGTACCGATGCTGAAAAAGTCGGATTCTTTTGCAAGAATATCAGCAATCATAACTGCCGCCGAGGTTTCTGTCATAATGCCTACAGGGATATTTTCGTTAAATTCTACTCCCTGTTCCCTAAGTTCAGCCTTAACCTCTTCAACAAGAGCCTTGCCCTCTCTAAGTTCTTCAACGGCTGTAATAAGCGGGAACATAATTCTTACATCGCCAAAAGCGCTTGCTCTTACAATTGCACGGAGCTGTGTTTTGAACAAATCTTTATGCTTTAAGCAATATCTGATTGCTCTGAAGCCCAAGAAAGGATTTTCTTCTTTTTTTAGTCCGAGATAAGGAATTTCCTTGTCGCCGCCGATGTCAAGAGTTCTGATAATAACAGGCTTTCCCTTTAATGTAAGTGCCGCCTTTTTGTAAGCGTCAAACTGCTCGTCCTCTGTAGGCAAAGCGGTTCTGTCCATAAATAAAAATTCAGTTCTGAACAAACCAACGCCCTCGCCGTCTGCATCAACTGCCTTTATTGCGTCCTCCGGCTTGCCGATATTGCAGAAAAGCTCGTATTCCTCACCGCTTAAAGCTTTAGTTGCCTTGCCTCTGAAATTTTCAAGTTCTTTGCGCTCTTTAAGAAAATTAATTCTCTTTGTATTGTACTCCTGAATAACAGCGTCATCCGGCTCATCAATTACTACGCCCTCACTGCCGTCAACGATTACATAAGTACCGGCCGAAAGTTTTGAAACCGCACCGTTTACGCTTAGCACGGCGGGAATTTCAAGTGCCCTTGCAAGGATAGCCGAATGAGATGTTTTGCCGCCTGTTTCGGTAATAATTCCGACAATATTTTCTTTATTGATGCCTGCTGTCATGGACGGAGTAAGTTCTTTTGCGACAACTACCGTACCCTTTGGCGCTGCCGAAAGTTTTACTTCTTTTACTCCGAGCAAAATGCTTAGCATACTTGTTTTTAAGTCTTTTACATCTGCCGCCCTCTGCTGTGTAAGTTCGTCATCTGTGGCAGAAAACATAGAGATGAACATATCGCACATATACTCAAGTGCAGCCTCGGCGCACTGACCGTTATCAATCAACTTTTCAATTTCGCCGCACATATACGGGTCTTTCATCATCTGAATGTGACCCTCAAGAATTTCTGCCTCTTTTTTACCTGCCGACGCTTTCAGCGCATCTGCCTGTGCCGCAGTATTGTCGCAAAATATTTTAACCGCATTTCTGAAACGCTCAACCTCTGCCTCGGTATCCGTAACAGTTACATTATTATATTCAAGTTTTGCTTCTTCTACAATCATTACTCTTCCGAGTCCGATACCCTCGGAAGCGGGTGTTCCGTGTAACATAACCTCACCTGCTTTCAAATTTTAGAAAGAAAGCGTGCCAAAAGACACGCTCCCGTTTTTATTCACCAAGTCCGCCTTCAATAAGCTCTACTGCCTTTGCAAGAGCCTCTTCTTCGTCAGGACCGTTACATTCTACTACAAACTCGCTGCCGCACTTAATACAAGCTGCAATAATATTTAAAAGACTTTTTGCATTGATTTTGCTTGAGTTGAAATCAATTGTAACATCACTCTGGAACTTTGCCATTGCTGTTGCAAATACTGATGCGGGACGCATATGAAAACCTGATGCATTATTTAATGTAAGTTTTTTTGATACCATAATATAAAACCCCTTTATAATAGTTTTGTGTTAGACAGGGAGGGCTACTCCCTGTCTGAATTAAGTTTATTTTATCATATTTTAAGAAAGAATGGAAGATTTTTTGTGAAATTTATTTAACTTTTTTAATCTCTTTGTTAAGAGGTTTTTTAAGAAGTGCAAGCATAAACATTGAAACTACTGCACCGATTGCAAGAGCAAGGAGGTAGAAATACCATGTACCCTGCATTGTTGCGAATACGAAGATACCGCCGTGAGGAGCCATAAGCTTACAGCCAAAGAGAGCTGAAAATGCGCCTGCTACTGCAGAACCAACGATACATGAAGGGATAACCTGAAGCGGATGACCTGCTGCGTAAGGAATTGCACCTTCTGTGATGAATGAAAGTCCCATTACATAGTTTACGGGAGCATTCTTTCTTTCTTCGTCTGTCCAACGATTCTTGAAGAATGTGTTTGAAAGAGCGATTGCGATTGGAGGAACCATACCGCCGATCATAACTGCTGCCATAATGATGTATGCCTGATCGTCTGCGTTTGCAAGGTTAAGTGTTGCGAATGCATAAGCTGCCTTGTTGAAAGGACCACCCATGTCGATAGACATCATACCTGCGAGGAGCGCACAGAGCGGAACCATCATTGCAGGGTTAGAGGCAATAGCGTTAAGGCCGTCTGACATACCTGAGTTAATCATACCCATGAACGGGTTGACTGCGCACATTACAACGAGAATACCGCCGAGTCCGAGAAGCGGATAGATGAGAACTGGCTTGATACCCTCAAGAGCCTTGGGCATCTTATCGCACATTTTTTCAATAGCAAGCATTAAGTAACCGCCTACGAAACCTGCAAGCAAGCCACCGAGGAAGCCTGACGGAACTGTGTTAACAGCACCCGGATCTGCAAAGGTTGCGCCTGATGTTGCAAGGAAACCGCCTACAAGACCAACGAGAAGGCCGGGACGGTCTGCAATTGACATTGCGATAAAGCCGGAAAGAATAGGAACCATAAGGTTAAATGCCACACCGCCGAGTGTCTTAAACCATGCGGCTGCAGGAGTTACCGTACCGAATGTACTGCCAACCTCCTGTGCGTTAACACCGCATGCAATATCAATAAGGAATGCAATTGCAATGAAGATACCGCCTGCTACAACGAACGGGAGCATATGTGATACACCGTTCATAAGGTGACCGTAAGCGCCGCCTCTCTTCTTTGGAGCATCTGCAGAACCGCCTTTGTGATGATATACGGGAACTTCTTTGTTTACAATCTTGTTGATAAGCTCTTCCGGCTTATGAATACCGTCTGAAACGGCACACTGTAAAACGGGCTTGCCGTCAAAACGGGCAAGATTTATTGTGATGTCAGCGGCAATGATGATACCGTCACAATTTGCAATTTCTTCTTCGGTAAGCACATTCTTTGCACCGCCCGAACCGTTTGTTTCAACCTTAATCGGAATGTTAAGGCTGTCGCCGGCTTTCTGGAGTGATTCAGCCGCCATATAAGTATGAGCAATACCTGTTGGACAAGCTGTGATAGCAAGAACTCTGTAACCCTTCTTTGCAGGAACTTCTGCCTTTGGTTCATCGGGGAACTTCTCTGTTTCTTTTGCGTCAATAATCGAGATAAATTCTTTTGGAGTTTTTGCGGCTTTAAGTTTCGCTGTAAAATCTTCATGCATTAAAAGCTGCATAAGTCTTGCGAGAACCTCAAGGTGAACATCGCCGTCTGTTGTAGCCGCTATCATAAAAATAAGTTTGCAAGGCTGTCCGTCCGGAGCCTCATAATCTACACCGTTAGGAACTGTAATTGCAGCAAGTGCAGGAGCTTTAACTGCCGTGCTCTTTGCGTGCGGAATGGCAACTTCCATACCGACTGCTGTTGTTCCCATTTCCTCTCTTGCGAGGATTCCTTTCTTATACTCGGCTGCGTTTACAAGGTTTCCGCTCTTGTCGTGCAATGAAACGAGCTTGTCGATTGCTGCCTGTTTTGATGCCACTGATACATTAAGCTCTATGGCACTTTGTTTTAATAAATCAGTAATACGCATAAATTTTTCTCCTTTTTAGTTTATTTATTTCTACCCACTCAGAATTGAGCGAGCAATTCATCAATTTTATCTTTTGTGGCAAGTCCGTTTAAAAATGCTGTTGCATTTCCGCAGGCACTGCCGAGCTTTAACGCATAGGCGTAATCGTTTTTGTCAATGCAGCCGGCTACAAAGCCTGCTACCATCGAGTCACCCGAGCCTACTGTATTCAGTACCTTGTGACCTTTAATAACGCCCTCTTTATGAACCTTTCCGAATTCGTCAACAAGTAATGCACCGTCGCCGCCCAGAGAAACGAGAACATTTTTTGCACCCATTTTCTGCAATTCCTGCGCATATTTGACAACATCGCTTTCTGTCTTTACTGTTGTGTCAAAAATTTCTGAAAGCTCCTGACGATTCGGTTTGATTAAAAACGGTTTGTATTTTAGTGAATTAACAAGCAACTTTTTAGTTGCATCAACTACAATTCTTACATCTTTTCCGTCAAGTTTTTCGATGATTCTTTCATAAACATCGTCAGGCAATGTATTTGGAATATTTCCTGCAATGATAAGTGTATCACCACTCTGAATATTGTCGATTTTATCAAACAGATTCAAAAGTTCTTCCTCATCTATGTGCGGTCCTTGACAGTTGATTTCGGTTTCTTCGCCTGCCTTGATTTTGATGTTTATTCTTGAAATTCCGCTTTTAAGCGTGATAAAATCTGCTGTGATTTTAGGATTTTTAAGACCTTTTTCAATAGCCTCTCCGGTAAATCCTGCAACAAAACCAAGCGCTGTGCTCTTGATACCGAGTTCGGCAAGTACGCACGAAACATTTATTCCCTTGCCGCCGATGTAATATTCCTCACTTGTTGTTCTGTTTGTAATGCCTGTCTTAAGCTCATCAAGACGAACGATGTAATCAATTGACGGGTTTAGTGTAACTGTGTAAATCACTTCATAACCTCCTTGATTATTGTTTTTTCCGAAAACTCATTATACGGGAGTTTGTCGGTTATAATACAGCAGTCTTTAAGCTCTGCAAAGGTAATCGGAAATACCTTTCTGAATTTGGTATTGTCGGCAAGAACAAAAGACATATAACTTCTTTTTATAACTTCCTCTTTGATCAAGCCCTCTTCCATATCAGGAGTGGTAAAGCCTGCATTTAATTCAATTCCGTTAGTACCCATAAAGGATTTTGTAAAGTTAAAGGTTTTCAGCGACCTTAAACCTTCCGCGCCCATAATAGCCTCGGTAGCAGGTTTGATTCTGCCGCCGATTGTGTATGTTGTAAGTCCCTTCCTTATAAGATTTTTTGCGTGGGTAATACCGTTTGTAACATAGGTTGCGTTTTTGTTTGTAATGTAATCTGTGAGAATATCAGTGGTTGTGCCTGCGTCTATATATACAAAATCCGTATCGTTAATAAGTTTTGCACAATAGATTGCGATTGCTTTCTTTTCATCAAGCATTATACCTTCTCTTGATTTCACATCAGCCTCATATACGCCCGAAAGCTGGTGAATTGAGGTTGCTCCTCCGAATACTTTATTAAGCTTGCCCATCTCGTCAAGTGTTGTGAGGTCACGCCTTATGGTTGACTCCGATGTATTCAAAAGCTTTGTAAGCTCCTGTACCGTGACTGTGTTTTTCTCGCTTAATATTTGAAGTATTGTTTGGTATCTTTCCTGAGTAAGCATTTCCCTCACCTCTTGACTACATTATAACACCTGTTTTGCTAAAGTCAAGCAAATTCTTTCAAAAAAATTCATTAAAATTGAAATTCGGTTAGTTTATATCAAAAATCGCATATAATTTTGTGTGTTTTAACAAGTGATTTTGCTTTTGCATTTTAAGTCATTCAAATTCAGCCATAAATCAGTCAAGATTATTCAAAAATATTCTATCCCGATTACTGTCTTTTTATTCCCGTATTTTGTCATTTATAAAAGCAAAAAGCTGTTCGGTAACTCTTGCACGAACAGCTTTAATGTACTTTTAATATTAAATTTTAATTACGAAGCAATCATAGTCTGAATCTTTGTAACATCGGCAACATCAATTTTACCGTCGCCGTTTGCGTCTGCCGCCTTTGTATTTTTAATTACATATGATGAATTGCCCGAAAGATACATCTGTAAGTATGTAACATCCGATACATCTATTTTGCCGTCATTATTTATATCACCTACAGGTACAGTTTCCTCCTGCAATGCTTTGAATGTAATTTTATTTTTGGTTGCGTATGTCTGCGCCTTTGTATTTTTATAGCCGTAAATTATAAATCCGTCAATAACTCTGCCATCACTATAGCCCACTGCGGTTCTACCAAAATATGTAACACTCTTTGGAATAGTAATAGATTTCATAGCTTGGCAATTTTCAAATGCAGATGTTTCGATTGATGTAAGAGTATTCGGCAAAGTTACCGATGAAAGTTTTGTACAGCCACAAAAGGACATTGAACCTATTTTTTTAACTGTATTTGGAATGGTTATCTGTGTCAGATTTGTTGCTTTACTAAACAAATTATTCGGCACTGATGTTGCTCCGTTTTCGATTATAGCTGTTTCTATTCCTGAATTCAAAAACACATAATTACCATTTTCAGTTACAGTCTTTGGAATAGTAATTGATTTGAGAGCTTTTGTACTGTCAAATGCTCTGTAACCAATTTCATTTAGATTTTTCGGTAAAGTTACCGACGAAAGTTTTTCACAATGATAAAATGACATTGAACCGATTTTCTTTACTGTATTCGGAATTGTTACTTTAGTTAAATTTTTAGCGTTACTGAAAAGATTGTCTGCTACTGTTGTTGCACCGTTTTCGATTGTGGCTGTTTTAAGTGCCGAACCGTTAAATACATTATTACCGGCTGTTGTAACCGTTTTTGGAATTGTAATTGCGGTAAGTGCCGTCGTACCGCCAAATGCATTATAACCAAGTTCGGTAAGAGTATTTGGCAAAGTTATAGATGAAAGCTTTGTACAATTGCTAAATGCACTTACACCGATTTTCTTTACAGTATTTGGAATTGTTACTTTGGTAAGATTATTTGCATCACTGAAAAGCGCAGCCGGAACTGCAGTCGCACCGTTTTCGATTATAGCAGTTTTTAATCCTGAATTTCTAAAGATACTATAATCGGAATTTGTTAATGTCTTTGGAATTGTAATCGTTGTAAGTGCTGTTGTTCCTTCAAATGCATTATAGCCAATTTTCGTAAGATTGCTTGGTAATGTAACTTTTGAAAGTTTTGTACAATTGTGAAATGCCATTGAACCGACAACTTTTATTGTATTTGGCATTTTAACAGAAGTTAATGTGCTATTGTTGTAAAAAGAATTAGCAGAAATTTTTACAACATTTTTATTTAAAATTTGTGACGGAATTGTAATATCGGTTGCTATACCCTTATATCCCGCAATATTTACGGTATCATCTGAATTTACAGTATATTCATAGTTGCCGCTTATAAAAATAGTTGCCGCATTTGCTGTAATTGAAATCACAGATAACCCGCTTACAGCTAAAACCACAGCAATAATTGATGCTAAAAATTTTTTCATTTATTTTCTCTCCTTGTCATTATGACAAAATATTTTATATACTTCTCAATATACAATAAAATAATAGCAAATATGAAATTTACTGTCAATACAAAATTGTGCAATTCAGTTACATATACAATCATCAAAAATATAAATTTTTTTATTTGTCAACTTTAACACAAAAAGGTCACATCATTGCATAAGCGGAAAGTATTTGTGGGCTTTGCCCACACCCACAACCTTTGAAAAGGTTGACCA